>Ga0180008_1000082_pt1 | contig 95859 bp, 63 predicted proteins | sample MM_PW_MetaG_FD_121121 | JGI IMG/M metagenome (GOLD analysis project Ga0180008, IMG submission 121121) | Groundwater microbial communities from the Aspo Hard Rock Laboratory (HRL) deep subsurface site, Sweden - MM_PW_MetaG | ecosystem: Environmental > Aquatic > Deep subsurface > Groundwater... | reverse complement strand
TATTCAATATTTTCATCAACCAATTTGATGAACTTATTATCCGGCCAGTGTAAAAACACGCGTACGGTATAGTGTTGGAGGTATGTTATGTCTATTTAAAAAAATCACTGGGTATTCGCAAGTGCTAATAAACGCTAAAAAATAAATTGATTCCAGTAATAAAATGAAATTGAATTATTATAAATACTTGAATACTGCTCAACAACTTTTCGGATTAATTGTTGATAAATTCACTGAGTTCAGGTGTAAGTGAGAGTATGTACATTTTTAGTTCTTCGTTAAATATCTCTTGAAGCCCATCAGGTTTACCATCACGAAAATTCATAATTACAGCGATTTGGTTATTAGTATGATACTCGATAACAATGCCATTTAATACGTTTGTTTTGCAAGTATATTCAATACGTTTCTCACCATTGTTAAATGAACGAAATGACTTCCCATTTAATAAGCCATTTTTAAACTGTGAATAATAGTTGGTGGTGCCATTTTCAAAAAATGTAATTGACTCACCTTCTAAGATGTCATTTGAATACGACACCATAGTGTAAATTGTCCCATTTTCAAAAAAAAATTTATTTCTTCCATCTCGTTTGCCGTTGTTTAAGTTGTCAACTTGCATTATATTTCCACTATAATAGTAACGTATAGCAGAATTCTGCTCTCTCCCGTCTTTTAAGAAAGTTATGAATTTTTTTTTACCATTTTTATAATAACATTCAAAATTCCCATCGGTTATTTGCATATTAGAAAGCAAGTAAGTATTGCTTAAGTTTATTTCATTGCTATAAAACTCACGTAATTCAACCGCACCTGTTTCTGAAAAATAGGAACCTATTATACTTTTTTTATTTGTATTTATCTCTATTTCATACATGATCTTATTATTTGGATAGAATAATCTATAGAATCCGCTACAGTTACTAATAGGAGCGGAAAGGAATAAATTACCATTAGTATAGTACTTCTCAATAAAATAATATTTGCCATTTTTAAAAGTTCTACTTAATACTGAGCCATTTTGAAAGAGGTTTTCTTCAAGTAATAATTTCGAACTACACGATATAACCGAAAAAATAATGGGTATTAAAATTAGCGATGATATATACTTTTGCAGTTTAATCGAGAAACACGAAAAAATAGAACTATATTTTAATACATTAAATTTTTTGTTTTCTATTTTTTTAATATATGTTCTGTTAAAATGATTATACAACAGAGTGATCATTTTTCGCATCAAAGTAGTATCTTGTCTAAAAAATTATCTAATTCTTTGACCACAGGGTTGGTATCTGACAACTGAGTAAATGGTATGGCGTTTTCTGCAAAAGAGGCAATTTCATCGTTATCCGGCAGTTTCATAATTATTGAGGCGCCTATGGTATGCAGGATTTTTTCGGCCGCAGGCATTGCGCCGCTGCGGACACGGTTAATGATAACTGCGAGCGTATTATACCGGATATCCATTTCTGAGGCAAGTTCCTTCAGCCGAACAACTGTTTCAATTCCTCTTTGCGAAGGGTCTGTAACCAGAATAAGTACTTCGACTTTCTGCACGATTCTTCTGGAAAGATTTTCAAGGCCGGCTTCATTGTCCATAACAATATACGGATACTGCGCGCTGACCTGGCCGAGAGCCTGTTTCAATACATTATTTGCGTAACAGTAGCATCCGGGCCCTTCAGGTCTTCCCATTGCGATAAGATCGAAATTTTCAGTTTCGACAAGACTTTCAGCGAGTTTCATTTCAAAAAGTTCCTGTTTGGATATCCCTGCGGATAATCCCTTACCTGCCGCATCACGAGCATCTTCACGGACTTTTCCGATTGTGCTTTCGGCTTTCACTCCGAGTACCGCATCAAGGCATGTATTGGGATCCGCATCCACCGCAAGAACCGGCCTGGCTCTGCGCGCGATAAGCCTGAGTACAAGCAGCGCTGACACACTTGTTTTTCCGACACCGCCTTTTCCGCTCACCGCGATCCTGAACGCCATGGATTATATTTTAATGATTAAACCTTTTTAAATGAGTGATTGTTTAGTTCTATCGCATCAAGAATTCCGGTAAATTGCTTTTTTAAAATTGCATCGGCGCTTTCGAGGACGGAGCGGCCGGTTCTGTCGCAGGTGCGCATTTGTTCGGAATAATTAATCGAACCAAGGTATACCGGACCCTTCAGGTTTGTAAGTATGAACTCTTCATCATTTTTACCGGTAATTTTATTGCCGACATAGCCGATGTTTTTTATTCCTATCTGATTAGCCATAGTGTGTATTTTTTTAGCGCAATCCAGTGACCGTTGTCCCGGTTCAACTACTATAATCATCATATCAACGCCGCCGGCGGTGGCACGGCCGAGATGCTCGACACCGGCTTCCATATCCATAATTAATACATCGTTTTGGTATAATACAAGGTCGCTCACCAATGCTTTGATGAAGACACTTTCGGGACAGGCGCAGCCGCCGCCGCCGCGGGTGACCGCTCCAAGCACCAGTAAATTAACACCATTATAATTAATTGCATATTTACCGGCAACGTCAGAAACATCGGGGTTGATCCTGAACATCTGACCGTACTGCTTCACCTTTGCGCCGGTCCGTTCTTCAATAAGTTCAATTTGCTGCGAGATCGGAATTATTTTTTTCTGGATTTGCCCGGGAATGCCGAGCGCTGCGGCTAAATTAGCAGCCGGGTCAGCATCCAGTGCGAGGACTCTACCGCCCTTACCGGATAGAAGCATTGCGAGCGCGGCCGATAATGTGGATTTACCTACACCGCCTTTCCCGCTGATTGCTATTTTCAATCAATTGTCCTGTTGTTGTCCTGGTAATTGGATAAAAAAAACGCATTAAGAAAAATATTTTACCCGCATTGTTTCTGACACAGCGCTGAGCATTGAAAATACTTTTTCCGCGTCTGCGCATTCCATAGAGCCGGTTCCGCATGAAGGTGTTATTATGGCTTGCTCGCAAATAACTTTTTTATCTATCCCTTTGGAAGAGAGGTTATCCATCACTAATTCAAGTTTTGCGCACAGGCTCTCAACAGAATGTTCGCGGATTTTGATATTCGTAGGAATTATTCCCCATGCGAGAAGACCGCCGCGTGCGAGATGTTTTTTGACCGCATCCGCGTACATAGCGATCGTCTCACCGAAATCAAACGCGTCGAAATTGATAATGTCAACACCTGCGTCAACGGGAATACTCCATTCCGTGTTTCCGCAGCAGTGAATACCGGAGATTCCGCCGTCCATGCGGATGGCTTCAATTACTTCACTGAGAAGCGCAACAATGTCTTCACGTGTAACTGACACATACGTTGATGAACCGAAAGCGGAGAGAATAGGTTCATCAATAAAGCAGATACACCCCTGAGTCGAAAATGGTTTGAACTTCTGGATTTGCCAGCGTGCTTTCATTACGATCGCTTTTACGATCATGTCCCGGAATTCTTCGTTGTAAAAAATAGCCCTTTTATTTTCGTCAACAATGGTGAGTGCGAAACTGCACGGACCTATTACCTGCACTTTGATGAAAGGAAGGGTGCTGTCGGTTTGTTTCAGTCTGCTTTCGAACGCATTAATTCCTTTGGAGAAAGAAGGGCTTATGGCCATTGCGGCGCAATCACCACCGCCTTCCGTTGCGCTCAGGTATTTTTCATAGAATTCTGCAAAGGCTTCGGAATAATCACCTCCGGTATCAAAATACATTCTGTTCTTTTCATTATCGATAACCGTGCATGGCATGCCTTCTGAGTACTGAATTTCCATTTGTTCATGGAAACCGAATTTCGGTAGCTGCGGCCAAATAGGACATTCGCTCATGTGCTGCAGGCTGATATCCACTGCGTGGTCAGCATTATCAAACGGCATCGAGCCGATACCGGTTGCGAGAAATTTTGCTTTAAACGGCATGTTAATTAAGAGCCTTTTTCATTGCGCTGATATGCGCGGGTGATGTTCCGCAGCAGCCGCCGATTATATTGGCCCCGGCATGAACAAGATCCTTAACCATTTTGGCCATTTTTTCAGGTGAATCAGGAAAAACATCTTTTCCGTTAACATTCTGCGGCAGTCCGGCATTCGCGTGAACTAAGATAGGTACATCAGGGACCGCTTTTCTCATTTCTTTCACGATTTCTATCATCCGGTCAATACCGTTTCCGCAGTTGGTGCCGATGATATTCGCGCCCGCCGCGGCACTGGCTTTGGCTGCCTCAGCGGGGCTGACTCCCATCATTGTACGATAATCGCCGCCGGCCGTTTTTTCAAAAGTAAAAGTGGCTATGACTTCAAGTCCGGTGTTTTCACGGGCAGCTTTGATGGCAGCGCCAGCCTCATCAAGTGCGCTCATAGTTTCAATACAAACCGCATCCGCTCCGCCTTTTTCCAATGCAATTATCTGCTCTTTAAAGGAATTGTATAAGTCCTGTTCCGTTACATCGCCCATTGCAGTCATTTTTCCGGTCGGCCCGACTGATGCGATAACCCATCCTTCGTCGCCGGCTGCTTTTTTTGATACCCTGGCAGCAGCTTCATTTATTTCGGTAACTCTGTCGGCAAGACCGTAGTGCTCGAGCTTGTACCGTGTGCCCCCGAAACTGTCTGTTTCAATCATATCCGCGCCGGCATCGATATAGGCCTTCGCAACATCATACACATCATCCGGCCTTGTCACACACCATAATTCGGGACATTCGCCCGGTTTAAGTCCTTTTTGCTGTAAAAATGTACCCCATGCTCCGTCAGATACCAGAACCCGGCCTTTTTTCACCGCATCAGTAATCCGTCCTTTTCCTGTACAACCGCATTTACAATTTTCGCACATTTTTTTCTCCGTATGTGGTGGTGATTTATTACTAAGTTCGAAACCGCTGAAGAGATTATAACATTCACGGGGGTGGGAAGCAAATATGTGTACGGCTGATGAAAACTAATATTTGTTTTCTTACAACAATATGCAGCAGGGAGACTCCCGCTGAGTCGCAGAGGCGCGGAGGTGGAGAGGTGGAGAGGAATGCGCCTCTTGCCTGCGGGAGGATGGATTGCTTTGTTGTTGACTGAAAACATGTACATATCGGTGATATAGTTAGTGTGGGCGGACAGGTCGAACGCACACTTTTTGATTTATCAAAAATGTGTGCGTTCGAACCATTAGTAACACTAAAAGCTTGCGATTGCCCTGTGTGGGCGGATTAAATTCACGAAGCGTACGAAGCATTCTGAGATCGCATGATAAAATACACACGATTAGTCCCTGGAAAATAAAAAGGTCCCGGCGCTGATTCCTGTACGCAAAACCTGCCGCAGTTCATACAAAGACATTTAACAACAAAGGAGAATAATCAAGTGACATATATTGAAGAAATTAAAAAACGCGTCAAGATTAAGGACCCCGGAGAAATCGAATTCCATCAGGCAACAGATGAAGTACTGGAATCACTTGTTCCCGTTATGGAAAAGCATCCCAAATATCAGAAAGCGCGTCTTCTTGAGCGCATTCTTGAACCAGAGAGAATGATTACGTTCCGTGTAGCATGGTTTGATGATTCAGGCGACATAAAAGTCAACCGTGGTTTCCGGGTCCAATTCAACAGCGCGGTTGGACCGTACAAAGGAGGGCTCAGGTTTCATCCTTCAGTATATCTTGGCTTACTAAAGTTTCTGGCATTTGAACAGATTTTTAAAAACGCGCTTACCACTCTTCCGCTTGGCGGAGGGAAAGGCGGGTCAGATTTTGATCCGAAAGGCAAATCGGAAATGGAAGTAATGCGTTTCTGTCAGGCTTTTATGACGGAACTCTACCGGCACATCGGCGCGGATATCGACGTCCCCGCCGGCGACATTGGAGTCGGTACCCGGGAAATAGGCTATCTCTACGGTCAATATAAAAAAATAACCGGTCATTTCAACGGTACGCTTACCGGCAAAGGTCTTAAATGGGGCGGATCACTCATCCGGCCCGAAGCAACCGGATACGGTTCAGTATATTTCGCACAGGAAATGCTTAAAACCCGTAAAGAGACTCTAAGCGGGAAAAAGTGCGTGATATCCGGATCGGGAAACGTCGCTCAGTTTACCGCAGAAAAACTTCTTCAATTAGGCGCGGTAGTGGTAACTTTTTCTGACTCTGACGGAACAATATATGACCAATCGGGAATTGACGAAGAAAAACTCAACTATATAAAAGATTTGAAAAACGTCCGCAGAGGACGGATAAGCGAGTACGCGCAAAAATATAAAGCGGAATACCATCAGGGCAAAAAACCATGGATGTTTCCCTGTGACGCTGCATTCCCCAGCGCTACTCAGAATGAAATCGGCGGCCCTGATGCGGAAAGCCTTTTGAAAAACGGATGTGTTCTGGTCAGTGAAGGAGCGAATATGCCGTCCACACCGGAGGCAGCGGCAAAATTCATCAAAGCCCGGATAATGTACGGACCGGGAAAAGCGGCAAATGCCGGCGGGGTGTCGACATCGGGCCTTGAGATGAGTCAAAATGCCATGTTTCTTCCATGGGAAAGAAACGAAGTAGACAACCGGCTTAAAATAATCATGCACAACATTCACGAAACTGTAGCGAAAGCGGCATCTGATTACGGTTCGCCGGGTAATTACGTTGCGGGCGCGAATATAGCCGGATTTCTTAAAGTTGCCGACTCTATGCTTGATCAGGGAGTTGTCTGAGCTTACGGTTCACCGGTTTCCCATTTTTTAATTACAGTAAAACCCCGGGACATCACTCTGCAGAGTGCGAGAGCGGTAAATTTGCATTTTTCCGGCGGAGCGTTACGTTCAATACGGCAGACGGTTTCTTCCGCGTTATCACCAAGAAATGACGCAACAGTAATATGCGGAAACCAATGCGCTCCGGCAAACGGAAATCCGCATTCAGAAAGTGATTTGATAACAGCGGGATCGGAAAAAGCGGCATTACGGTACCGGGGAAGCAACTCAGGATGGCGCAATGGGGCAGCTGTGGAGATTACTCTCTGCTGAATACTTCCAAGGGCGGTCATATCCCTTTGGTCTATGCGCACTGCCAGGGTAGTTCCGCCGGTAAGCGGATCATTATTGAACCGGTGCCACCCTCCGAGTCTGACGGAGACATTTTTCATTGAGTGAATGAAATTAAACCGGATTGCACAAAGATCATGTTCACGGTTTGCGGAAAACCATGCCGCGTACAAGGTAAGGTGCGGGGCATCCTCCATGTAGCGGTGACGGCTGCACAGAGACTTACCGGTATTTTTACATGCTGTGATAAAGTCCGCTGCATCCGGTTCGGGAAGAAGACAAAAAAAAAGCTCGCCGGATTCAGAGTTGTGCAAATTTACTCCATAACGGCGCACATGCGGTAGAAGTCATCACCGCATCGGGCGTAATGCCCGATTTTTGCATAAAGTTACTGTACGGTTCTATATCCTGCGGCCTTCCCCACCGATCGGGGCACACCAGGCAGGTGCGGAATTGCGAAAGAGTCTTCCATACTTCAGGGTTAAGAGGCAGATGTGTGTTTGTGTCTATCCATACCCAGTCAAGAAGCGGGGTGCCGTTTTCGATTTGCGCACGTACTCCCTCTATCGGTTCTGCTTCACTGTAGCGTACCGCAATTTTCCGAAACATGTTTTTTCTGGTTGCCCGGTATAAAAAAGGAAATTCTACATCAAGCAAAAAATATTCGCTGACGTTTTTTTCTGCAAGCAGCCGGATAATTTCATCTTCGTACCCGGCCTCCTTAACGTTCACTACCAGAAGTCGGTGCGCATAACCTTCAAGATATTCTGAAAATAATTCCGCCCGTTCAGGTTTGTGCAGTACGTCGTGACTGAGCCGTAGTTCCGACCCGTGCCCGCGTACGTCTATTTCAACCCCGAAATGTGCGGGGACCTTCCGGAGTTCTTCCGCAGTGTTAACTCTGTGAATCACTATCTGCATACGTATGTTCTCCGGCTCGGGTCCCGAATAAAGAATGGATTTCAAGCCAGTTCCGGTATTCATATACATCTTGGGGTTTGCCCCAGCTTATGTATTTGTCAACATCAAATATCATTACGTCATATCCCTTTTGCGCGGCAAGGCCGATGATTGAATCAACATAAAATTCTCCGTTTACCCGCAGGTCAGATCCGATAAGGTCTTCTGCAAGTTTCGTGAATAGATCTGCGGTCCTGAACCAAAAAGCGCCTATGATGCAGTGTTCAGAATAGGGATCTTCGGTGAAAGGTCTTTTTACTGAAACCTCCTGCACACGGCCTTCTGCAGATATTTTAACATATCCCCAGGATGCGGGGCTTTGCGGGATAACCATGTGCCTGGTGAATGTCCAGCATACTATATCGGGTTTTTCATTATCAAGCAGCGCGGAAAATTTATCCTGCCGCCATATCATGCCGTTATCGCATGGTGCAATAAAAAGCGGTTCATTTGCCGCTGCATAGGGAATGCCGCGAAGACACGTGCTTGCTTGCCCCTCAGTCGGGTTTTGTATATTCACGATCTGAATTTCACCGCTGCAGGATTTTTTCAGAAAACCGGTATAAGTGCCGGCATCAGAACCGGTACAAGATTCACGTATACACAGGACAGTCCTGGGGAAAACCGGGAGGCAGCTTATTGTTTCAAGTATCATCGGTTTATCAAGAATGCGGATAAGCGGTTTCGGTGTAATGAATCCTTCCTCGCGGAAACGAACACCCAGGCCGGCCATAGGAATAAGACATGTGCCGTTATGCATACGAACACGGGGTGTTTGTTTTAACACGTTTTTTTTTTTTTCACTGGCGGACATGACGAATGAATTGGAACAGGAAGGATGCACCGTGTGTGAGTTGTCTGATGGAAAAAATACCTCATGCCAGAATATGTAATCATTGCGTACGGATGGATAAAAAGACTTGAGTGTACTGCAAAGTCTTTCCCTGTCAGCATCTTTGCATATATTGCGCAGGAGCTCTGCAGGTACATCAACATACAGTCCGGTTGGACCACCCTGAATAAAGGATAGTTTCTTTGCATAGGGGATTCTCAGAAGATACCAGTACTGCGGTTCAATCCGCATAAGACTTCCGATCAGCACTCTCAGCCATACATTATGGGTTACTGCGAGTATATCACCATCTCCGGCATCACCGTTTTTTTCCTGCCCCGTGTTTTTATTCAAATATGCAATAAACTGCCGGCAGCGCTTCAGTACCATTTCATGGTTTTCTCCATTCGGAAAAGCCGCATCGGTACCTTTTTGCCAGTCGCGGACTATTTCCGGATGATTGGTTTTAAGCCAGTTAATGTCATTACCTTCAGCATCACCGTAATCTATTTCTGACAGGTCATGGTGTATCTCTGCCGGTGTGTCCGGAAGAAGGCATTGCGCGGTTTCAATAGACCGCTGTGCGGGGCTTGCATACACTCTGCGGATTTTATTCCGGATATTTTCATCGAGCGGTTTGGGTTTGGTACATATATGGGGATCGAGCCGGTTTCCGAGAAAAACGTTATTTTTATTTAGATCTGTCTTCTCATGACGAAAAAAATGAACTCTTGGTGCAGATACAGGGAACATACGGAAAAATCCGGTCTGAAATGCAGCGAGATAGCCGCGGACTGTTTCATCAAGCCTCTGATCAGCGCCCGGAAAATCATTTATTAATTTATATTTTTTGATCCTGCACAGTACATGAAAATATTCATCGGATATTTCCGGCAAGAACTGACGAAGCCGCTGAAATACCGTTTCAGGATCGCGGGCATGGGGCGTGCGGTCTGCGAAGCGGACAAAATTTAATGCGGTGAAACGAAGGATATGGTAGACGAACTCCCATCGGTCTTTATTCTCCATTGGTTTTGTCCGCAATACTTCCTGAGGTCTTCTGTCTTCAAATATATACTCGCGGTAAGAAATAATTCCCTGTTCATAATCGGAAAGATATTCATGAATTCCTCTGCGTGCGTTAAAAAAATCATTTGGGGAAAGCTGCGGTGCAGGATACAAACTGCGGAGTGTGTTTTTTCTGTATACCCGGCTTTCTTCCCAGTCAAGACAGGTAAAAGGACTCTTTCTCACATGGACGATATGACCGGCAAGGCTGTAGATCATTACGTGATAGACCACAGTACCGCTGAGATTATATTTAACCGGCCCGAAGGTCGGGTTTATCCGCAGGTTGAGATTAAAATTTTTTTTCAGTTCTCCGCCTGCGTGTTCGAAATGTCCGAGAATAGCGCGGTAATTAGTTTCATGGAGGATGGCGGTGACGACAATTACATCAATATCGCCGATGTTATTCATCCCGGCACCTTCAGAAAAACTACCGGTAATGGTGACGGACAGGACATCGGATCTGGAATCCGCGAGTGAAAGTGCATGCTCGCAAAGAAACCGGCGCAGAGATTCGTCTGATTGCATTAAATGCCGTATTGTCCTGAAGTTTGCAGTTTTATTATACTGTGCATAGGGTCGCTGCTTTTCAGTACAAAAGAACCGGATACGACTTTTTCTACATTGAGCAGGCCGGCATTGGCGCTGTTCACGCCGCCGTCCACGCACACGGCAAAGTGATCTCTTTTATCAAGCCGGTCAACTTCCCGGATGCGTAAATAATTTTCTTTATTGAAAATTTGTCCGGATTCACCGGGAGTATCGATTGTGAGGAGCATAATTTCGTCAGGTGTAATACCGCGGGAGATGATATCTGCGATTTTTTTTACCGGTGTGTGGATGGTAAGGCAAAAACCTGCTTTTTTTCCGAGATCCTTGATTTTCCGGTATACATCTTCAGGATTTTCATCGATTTCAAGATGTACTATGATGGTGTCGGCAAAATCGGCAATCCGGTCAATCCACATTCCCGGTGTCCGGCTCATTACATGACAGTGAATTTCCTTGAGCGGCCAGTACGCGCGGATTGTCTCAAGCCGGTACACGGCAGGATCGGGCGCGCGGGTATTAAATGTACGGTCGATTATGTCGATGTGGATAAAATCCCCGACCTGACTTATTTTTTGCCAGATACCGCGGATGTCTTCATGTCCGTCCGCATATACGGCCACACCGACTTGTTTAAAGGCGCGGAAACTGTAGCGGCGGTGCAGCAGGTAGGCAATGGAAAATAGTGTACCGGAAGAAACTATTCTTGCTGACTCCCATGAAGAAATGATTGTTTTAATCTGGGCAACAAAAATAATATTCAGCAGAAAAGAAAACAGAGCAATAGACAGGAAAAGCAGAAAGGCCTTATTCCGTTTTGCCTTTGGTATGTGGAAATTGAAATTCACATTAAGGAAAAAAGCGATTATTATGCTGCAAAAGACTGAAATGATCCGCGCAGGCATTTCCGGCACAAACCGCACTGCCGCGCGGAGAATAATTAATTCGCCTAGAATAGAGATGCCGCCGATTATCATGTAATTAATTAAAAATCTGTACCGGTATAATTTTCTGATTAAACGGCTTTCTAATTCCGGATGCAGAAGGCTTAAGATACGGAATATAAAATATTTATTCAAATTTAAATTATTGCTATTGCATTACTGTGTTACAATTACCGTTCGTTGTGCCGCACCGGTGTCTGCAGCACCGGGTATCTGACCAACCGGATATTGTTTTCTCAGACTTATAACGGCTTTGACTGTGCGGATAATAAGGGGGATTTTTGTCCGGATACTTCCTCCTCCTTTTGCGGTGCCAGAAAATCGTTTTTTATATTCTACGGGGAATGTTCTGACTGCGTAGTTTCTTTTTTTAGCCATGAAATAGAAATACAGATCAAGGGAAAAATCATGAGGAGGCTTGTCCGCAGGACTGATAAGACTGCGGTGAAACAGTTTCGGCTGCGCGTTAATATCACTCAGCCATGTCCGTAAAAAAAAAGATGACAAAAGCGACATGCCTGTAGTAAAAAAAGCGTCCGGAAAACTGCGGTGAATTCTTTTCCCTTTTATGAATGTTTTTTCCGGGACGGCCTGTTCCTGCAGAAGGGCATACCCGCGCAGCACATCTTCAGGATCGGTTTGAAGGTCAGCATGTGTCCAGGCCATGTATTCTCCGCAAGCCGCCTTACAGCCCATGAGAATGCCGTGTCCGTATCCGGTATTCACTGTCACTGTTTCCATTTTTATCCGCGGATGCGGCTTTTTAATAACGAGGTTATGTATGACCTGTGCTGAATTATCTGTGGAGCCGTTGTTCACGAGAATAAATTCTGTGTTTTCATTTGCGGTGACTATATGAAAAAGTTTTTCATAAACTGACGGTATATTTTTTTCTTCGTTATAGCAGGGAATAACTACGGATAGAAAATCAGGCGTAACTGCAGCGACGTGCATGACAATTGGATATTATGGTTTAACCGGAACGTAACGGGAATGTTTAAGGCCATAGACATCGATGGATCCTTCGAGTGCATCGTGAAAAGTTTCAAGATGTACATAGAGCAGATCGGGATGATTTTTATGCGCGTCATAGTACATGGACATGTATTGATAAAAAAAACCGCGTCCTGAAGAATACACATGCTGCCGCGTTCTTTTGTCTCCGTAACTAATCAGAAAGTAACGTATTTTGTGTGCGGAGAAAAAATTAAAAAATTCTTCGGCGCTTTTGGCATGTTGCTGAAGTTTTGCAAACTGCGCCTGCAGATGTGAAAATTTCTGAGATTCTTTCCAGTTGAAACCGGCAAAATACAGCGGCACACCTCCATGCGCGCCCATGCCGTACATCACGAACTCGCCCCCGCTTTCCTGCTGTTTTAAATATTCAAGTGTTTTGCGGAGAGGGCCGTACCCGGTATTGGAGAGCCGTCTGCGCGGCCACCAGTCATAATCGGTATCGAGAAGCATTGTCCGAATGGAATGAAGAGAATAAAAACTGAGATACACGGTGATGCACAAAATAATTATTTTTTCTGATGATTTCATATTCGCCGCAAGAAGAAATACGGTTAATGCAATAAACGGCGCGGCGAACTCTGCCTGGTAACGTCCGTTGCCCCAGGCAAACGGATTTACTGAAAAAAAAAGATATACGGCGGGGAAGAATGCAAGATACCATAACATCATCTTGTGACCCCTGCGGAATAAAAGGCAGAGTACACCACCTGCGGTAAAGAGTACCCAGGGTAATCCGTTTACTTTAATGATTGATTTCCAGATTATGCCGCTTTCCAGTGCCTGAAAGAAAATAGATGAACCCTGCATGCTTCCGACTGCGTGAGATGATAGCTTAACAGAAATGAGATACGGTAGTACAAGTAGTGCCGGCAGAAAAACCGGAAGAAAACTGCGTTTCTCACGCGGAGAAAGCAGGTATAAAAGAAAGAGTACGGGCCAGAAGATGATGACGTTCTGTCGGGCAAGACTGCAGATGCCGAGACAAAATCCGGACAGTATACACAGAGTGGGTTCTTTTTTGCGATGTGATGCATGTACAATATACATCGCGCTCATTCCTCCTGCATATGTATATATTGATAACTCAGCTATCTGCGCGGAGTATAACACGGGGGGAATCATACACACGCAGAACCCGCAGATTACAGGAATTATAAAATCCCCCCGGGTACGGGAAAGTTCCCGCCAGGTAAGCCATGAGATGAATGCTGAAGCCGCTACAGATGGAAATTTGAACGCTGCGGGGAACAAACCAAAAATACTGCTTGAAATAAACATAAACCCATACCCGAGCCTCGGCTGTCCGGGAGACGGACCGTACCATAAGGAGCTTACCAGACCAAAAAGAAACAAAACCGCAAACAACAGAAAATAAAAAATGCGGGATGGCAGAGTGCTGGAGGCTTTTTTAATCAGCAGGAAAAGCGCCGCGCAGATTGAGATGAAAATGAGGGAGAAGTGCCAGGCAAGTTCATTAACCGGCGTACGGGTGAGCCATACACTCTCTTTAAACATCGCTGTTTTGGTTAAAAAATCGATAATATGCGTAAACTTCATCGCGCAGGACGCCCATAATTCCTCATCACCGATAAGCGGAACCTGAAGGAAGGAAAAATTAATGATAATTAAGAGGAGAAAAAAAATTAAAAATACTACAGCATCGAGAAGACTCAGAACAATGGAAAAACGAAAGCGTGAGTAATAGCGCGCAAAAAAAACAGCAACTGCCGCCCCGGCGAGAGATGCGGCAGGAACGGGTATTCCGGCGCCGGGCAGTAACTCATGCGCCGAAAGACACCATACAAGGGCGAATAAAATAATTCCGCCAAGAGGAATTTTTTGTTGTTTGTTGCGGGAATCAAGCTCGCCAATGAATTTCATCTGGGTAGAAAATTCCTACTCCAGTACCGGAGGCTGTCCGGTCGCAGTCAGCACAGACTGCCATAATTCCCCCGCCGGATCAATTTTTTTCCGGCGCGCGACAGCCATTGACACAGGCACCAGGATAAAAGTATTGTTCCAGTACGCAATAACGGTATTAGTTTTTCCGGCCATTGCCGCATGCACGGCATGCTGACCGAGAATCAGACAAAACGAGGAATCTTCTGCATTTGCCGCTTTGCTCCGGATTAAATATGAAGGATCAACATACTTGAGGTTAAGCGGGATTTTGTTTTCTTTAAAGTGCTGCGTTATTTTATCTTTTAATAAGATGCCAATATCTTTATGGAGTTTATTTCCTGATGCATCTGTTACCGCGCCGTCTTGTCCGAATAGATTTTGACCTGCGCCTTCGGCAACCACAATCACGGCATGGCCTGATTTTTCTAGACGTTTTTGCAGCTGCGCAAGAAGTCCGCCGGGACCGTTTAAATTAAACGCCACTTCGGGTATGAGACAAAAATTCGCGTGATTATTTGCAAGGCAGGCATTTGCGGCAATGTACCCGCTGTCGCGGCCCATAAGTTTAATTAACCCGACACCGTTTGGTGCACCAAGTGATTCATTGTGCATCGCTGAAATGCACGTGCGGGCTTCTTCGACTGAAGTAAGAAAACCGAAAGAGCGTGAGGTGCAGCCGATGTCGTTATCGATGGTTTTGGGAATGCCGATAACGCTGATGTTGTTTCCCCGTTTCATGCACATTAGTGCAATATCACGGGTTCCCCGTAACGTGCCGTCGCCTCCTATTGTAAACAGCATCTGTACTTTGTCTTTTTCGAGTCTATCCACCTGCAATCCGACATCGGGCTGGCCGCGCGAAGATCCGAGCATGGTTCCTCCCTCATTGTGAATATCCCTGACCATTGAAGGAGTCAATACAACGGGTTCGGCAAGAGGATTTTCAATAATGCCGTTGTATCCGTAACGGTATCCGAGTATCCGTTTTACACCGTACTGATAATAGAGCACCATTACCAGTGACCGGATGACGTCGTTCAGTCCGGGACAGAGACCTCCGCACGTGACGATTCCGGCAGAAACTTCGGATGGATTATAGAAAAGTTTTTCTCTTGGGCCAGCTTTAATGAATGAAGGAACTTCTTTTTTTTGCTCGATGTAAGTTTTTACGGTTTCGCGATCTGTTTCATAAAGCTCATAACTGCTGTCTGAAATGAAACCGGATGTCCGGATGGGGTTGGCAAATTTACAGGGTCCGAGATCAGGAATTGCATTGCTGAATTGTTCTGGAAAAAGTTTCATTTAGATTCTCCGTTTTGGCTGCTGTGCAGATGGCTTTCGTTCAAAAAAGATATCCTAATTATACACTTAACCGGTTATTTTTTCTTCATTTTTGTTTATTCAGAAAAAGAACCAGTGCTGAGCATCTTGTGTATGGTTTCGCGCAGTTGAGACAGTGTGAATGGTTTCTGAAGAAACACCACGCCTGGTTTAAGGAGCATTTCACGCACATCGCTGCCGGGAGCATACCCGCTTGCAATTAATACTTTACAGTCCTTGTTAATTTTTACCAGTTCATCAAATGTGTCTTTGCCGTTCATTACCGGCATTGACATATCCAGAATTATCAGATCAACAGCACTGAAGTGCGCAGAATAATATTCAGCACATTCTTTTCCGTTTTTGCACGCGGTTATGGTATGACCGGATTCTGTCATAATATCGGAGTATAGCTGCCGGATAAGTTCGTCGTCATCGGCTATTAATATATGCGCGCGGGTGCTGATTTTTGCCGTTTCACGCACAGGCGGAGTGCTGCCTGTATCTTCCGGGTTTTCTGCCGGAAAATACATGCGGAACATTGTGCCTCCTCCGGGATGCGTTTCAACTTCGATTACTCCATGATGGTTTTGAACTGCGCTGTATACACTTACCAGACCCATACCGGTACCTTTTCCTTCGGGTTTTGTGGTAAAAAATGGCTCAAAAATGCGCTTTTTAATTTCATCGGTCATGCCGGTACCGGTATCGCTGACGATAATACATAAATACCGTCCGGGGGAAATTGCATTTTGATGGAGTATACAGAAATCCAGCGATAATTGTGCATCTTCAATACGGATCGTCAGCACACCTCCTTCGGGCATCGCGTCGCGCGCATTGATGCATAAATTAAGCAGTGCGTTTTGTATCATGCCCGGATCGGCGGAAACAAACGGATTAACCGAGGCATTTTGCAAGGTGACCGTAATTCTTGGGTCTATACTTCTTTCAAGAATGGCAGCGGTTTCTTTCACAATTTTCATAATATCAGTACTTGTTTTAATGATTTTTGTTTTTCTTGAAAATATCTGCAGTTTTTTTATGAGATCGGCAGAACGCTGCGCAGCTTCAAGGATTTTTTGAGTAAATTTTTCATGCGCAGAGCCTTCGACCCTGCGTGTGAGCATTTCCGCAAAACCTATTATACCTGTAAGCTGATTATTAAAATCATGCGCTATGCCGCCTGCGAGAAGGCCAAGCGCATTCATTTTTTCTGCATGGATAAGATTTTCTTCAGCGATCCGGCGGTTTGTTTCAGCAGTCTTCCGCTGCGCAATCTCATAATTGAGGGCTTTATTAATTTTTAACAGTTCCGCAGTACGCGAAAGAACAGTATTTTCCAGAACTGTGGTATTAATTTCCTGCGCTGCTTTTAATTTATTTTCGTTTTCCCTGTGTAATATTCTTATAAAGAAAAGCAGCCAGATGACAAGCAGTAGCAATCCTGTTGATGCGGTAACAAGCCGGAATGCCGATGTGTCATTTTTTGATAAGATACGTGTGCCTGTATCCGGAATAAGACTGACGATTGACCAGCCTTCAATTGCGAGCGGAGTACGGACTACGGTATGATTAGTATGATGAAACAAGACATTATCGGAAAAAAGATTTATTCCAAGGAGAGGTAAATCAGCGTCGGAAAATTGCCGGCTTTTTTTGATTTCTTTGATTTTGTCATTTGATAATTCCAGTGTTGAACGGAGCACCCAATCCGGATTATTTGCCGCAAAAATAATGCCGTCTTCAGAAATAAGCGCATCAATACTATGTTCGTGTGCTGATGGGGTGTCGTAGCGTGCAGCATTGAGCTTGACTGTCGTAACGCCGTATATGATGCCCTCGTGTATTACCGGCGCAGAGAGATACAGCCCGCGTGCGCCGGTAGTAACTCCGACTGCAGGATACACAAAGCATTTTCCCTTTTTAGCTTCGCTGAAATATGGACGGAAAGCATAGTTGTTTCCTGTGAGAGAAATGCCTTCATATACGGTGGAAGCTATCACTGTGCCTTCTATATTGAAAATATATACAAGGTCAGCTTCAAACACCGTTTGTATTGTTTTTAATGTACAGAGAACGCCCGGATCATCAACAGGGAGTGTACCTTTGCAGATATCCCGGATGTTCCTGTTTTGCGCAAGAATACGCACTGTAGAAATGATATTCCCGATTTCATCATCTATCCGTTGCGCGTGGCGGATCCCTGAAAGCGAGGCTTCGTGGATTCTTGAACGTTTTAAAAATAGTCTGTGCGCATAGAAAGCCGAGCTTATGAAGGCTGAGCAGATAAATAAGGCTGAAAGGACAGAGGTAAAGAGTACCGAATGTTTTTTAACCGCAATTTTTTTATACATGAGTACCTTGGGTTTAACATTATAACATAAAAGAAAACAATTTACGTAATCCCCGGGAAACGCAAAATTTTAATGTATGTAGTTTTTTTCTTTTTTACTTGACAAAATGATGTTTTTCGATTATAATTAAAGAAAATAATATAACAATATGAGACAACTTCAGAAAATACGCGGTGAAATCCTCAGCCTTATAGGGAAGGATTATTCGCATGATGATGTGCTTCCCCCGTACCGCAGCCTTGCCGCGCAGTTTCATACAAGTATCAACACAATATACAGGGCTCTTTGTTCGCTTCAGGAAGCCGGATACGTGCAGATATCCCGGAGCAAAGGCACGGTTGTTATAAAAAAGCCCTTTGAATCATCCGATCCGCACTCAGCGGGTTTTATCCTCCATAACGCGCCGCATGCCGAAGACACCGCAACTTTGAGTTTAATTACCGGGATGGAGTCTGTTTTTCAAAAAAACAATATAGATCTCAGTCTGAATTTTTCATACCGGGTGAGGGAAAGTGAAATCAGGCTCATTGATTCTCTTTATGCAAAAAATATCCGCAATATCATTGTGTATCCCTCAAACGATCCTCTTGATGAAAAATACTTAAATTTCCTTACCGAAAAAAAAAAATCGGGTATGAATATTGTGCTGATAGATAAGTATTTCAGCGGAAATCATTTCTCGTGCGCGGTAATGGACGGTTTGTGGGGTATTTTCGGAGTATGCAGCGCGTTATATCAAACGGGTGAAAAGTATTTTGTCTACACCGTTATGCCTGATCCGCCGGTTTCCATTATTGAACGTGAACTCGGCTTTGATCTGTTTATTTCCCGGACAAAAGCTGAAAGTGAAAAAATTACATTTCCGTCACGTTTTTTTGATAATCCGCTTACATGCACTGATCTGCCGGAGTACGCGCGTCTTGCGGAGTTAATAAAAAAAAAACATACCGTGATTGTATGCCCCCATGACGGCGTTGCCGCAGCAGCAGGAAAATACCTGATGAGCAGAAATTTTTCAATACCGGAGGATGTGCGTATCACCGGATTCGGCAATCTTCCTTTGCTGAAGGATCTGCCGTTCCCCGTCAGTACATGCGGGGTTGATTTTCATTTACTCGGTCTTTCTGCGGCCGAACTTCTTGTCCGGCACATACACGAACCGGGTGCACCCGCACAGCGCATAGTGGTGCAGTCGCCGGTGATGCTGAATTTTAAAAAACATACAGGAGAACCACATGTCCGATAAACCAGTAACTGCAGTAATAGTCGGTGCAGGTCACCGCGCGCTTTTATATGCGTCCTACGCGCTTGAGTGTCCCGATAAATTAAAAATTGTCGGGGTTGCAGACCTCCGCCCGCTCCGGGTACGTGAAACTGCGGAACAATTCAGCATACCTCCGGAGAACTGTTTCAATTCAGTATCTGAAATGCTCAAAAAACCCCGCTTTGCTGATGCGGTGATAAACGGTACCATGGACCATCAGCATGTGCCGACAGCCCTGCCTCTGCTCAAAGCCGGCTACGACATGCTTCTTGAAAAACCCTTCGCAACAAATCTGAAAGAAATGCACGTACTAGTAAAGGCGGCGAAAAAATTTAAACGGAAAGTCATGATTTGTCATGTCCTCCGGTACGCGCCGTTTTATCAGACAATTAAACAACGTATTCTCAATAACGAAATTGGTACTATAATGAATATTCAGACCAAAGAACATGTGAGCTACCATCACATGGCGGTAGGGTATGTACGTGGCAAATGGAACAAACACAGTTACTGCGGCACTTCCATGCTTATGGCAAAGTCATGTCATGATCTGGATCTCATCATCTGGCTTCAGAGCGGAAACCGGCCGGTGAGTGTGGCAAGCGGCGGAAGTCTCATGTACTTTAACAGGAAGATGAAACCGGAGGGCGCAGGAACGAGATGTCTTGTTGACTGCGCTATCGAAAAAACATGTCAGTACTCCGCGTATCAGCATTACATTAACCATCCCGAACGGTGGGGGGCATATGTGTGGGATGAAATTGAACATATTAAGAACCCGACAATCGAGCAAAAAATTGAATCTTTAAAAACCACGAATCCTTACGGCAGATGTGTATGGGAATGCGATAATGATACGGTTGATCATCAGTCAGTGTTAATTAATTTCAAAGACGGTGCCACCGCAACACATAACATGATCGGCGGATGCAGCAGGCCTAAACGTGAAATTCATATCGTCGGTACTCATGGTGAAATTGAGGGTATCCTTGATGACAGCACCTATGTCATACGCCACATCGACACCCGTCCGGATCATGAATATACCGAAGAAAAAACCGATTTGAATATTCAGGGCGACATGAGCGGGGCGTTCGGCGGACACGGCGGCGGCGACGGAAGACTGGTTGAGGATTTTGTCAGTTACCTCAAAGGCGGTACTCCGTCAATTTCAGCAACAGTAATAGAAGATTCCGTGTACGGACATATGACCGGATTTTACGCGGATAGGTCCCGGGAACAGCAGAAATTTTATACCATACCGGAGGTTTCAAAATGAAATTTTTTTATTTAATGCTTGTGTGTGCATCGGGAATTCTTTTCGGAAAGCCTGTCTTTTATGCAGGGTTTGACGGAAATTTTTCTGCTGCAGGAGAAGAGGGAAAGCCGGCGGGGAGTACCGAATTCGTTCAGGGAAAATCCGGTGAAGCGGTAACCTTTAAAGAAAACAGTACTCTGACGTATCGAATTGAATCGCATGTACATCCCCAACGGGGAGCAATCATGTTTTGGGTGCGGCCGGACGGCTGGAACGGTGCGGACGGATTTCATCATAATTTTTTCTATTGCAGAGGAAGTACCGATCCAAATCACTGGCTGGCAATATATAAAACCCCGACACGGGATGTCGTACTCATCGGCGGGACAGTCAAATCCTATACGATCGCAAAAGTGTCCGTGGCGCACTGGAATGACGGGGAATGGTTATTGATTGCTGCTTCATGGGATAGCGGCAGAGCCGAATTGTATGTAAATGGCAGGAAAACAGCGGAGAGTGTCTGGCCCGTTATTCCCGTTGAACTTGGAGATACCTTCCGGCTTGGCGGCGGACTATGGGGGGCTTGTCCGGGAAATACCGAAATTGATGAATTCCGTTTATATAACCGTACACTGACCGGAGATGAGATACTTGAAGAATATCTGCTTGGAACAGGCAAAACAAAAAAGGAAATTACACAGATGCGTATAGAAATAAAACAACTGGAATTACAAAAAGAAAAACTGCAGAAAGAACATGAAGAGCGGAATATTGCCAAAGTACTGCTCGGCGCAAAAGCCATTGCATCCGATAGCAAAGGTCATAGAAATATTAATACGCCTGATAAAGCCTTTGACGGTGATGTATCTACTGCATGGGAAAGTCTGGAACATGCCGGACCGCGCTGGTATGAAATATTCTGGATGTTTCCGCAGCAGATAACAGACGTCATTTGTTTTGTAAACGAAAAACCTCCGTTTAAAAATTTCACAATTGAAGGATTTTTTCCTGAAGAACAAAAATTCCGGCCCGTTTTTTCCGGAGTATTAAACGAAAATAACTTCTTTCATGCGCAGTTTCCCGCAGTAACAATCAGTAAAATACGTTTAAATTTTAACTGCACACAGATGAATCCAGGTGAAGGTTTGAAAATTTATTCACTGCGCGTACTCGCCGCACACCCAATTCCTGAAAAAGCAAACTGGCGCTCGAAATGGATATGGGCTCCGGGAAAAGACGGAAAATACCCGGACTTTGCTTTCGTGCGGAAAACGATGCGCATTGAGAATCCTTCTGAAGTGGTAAATGTAAAAATTCAGGCGCTTGTTGATGATGATTATGTGATGTATTTTAACGGGGATAAAACAGGCAGTGCCGGTTTCAGGGAAGAGAAAATTTTTGACGTAACTTCATCAATTCAGAAAGGCGAAAATGTAATCGCGGCAAAGCTCGGAAACGGCGGCGGTGCGCTCGGTTTTATTTGTGAAATATGCATTAATTACCGGGACGGACGCAGCGAAATTATCAGCTCGGATAATGACTGGCGCGCTTCGGATGTTGATACGAGGGGATGGCAGCAGATCGGCTTTGATGATAAGGATTGGAAGGACGCTTTCGTTATTGCGAATACGCCGCCTGATTGTCCATGGGGTGCTGTTCCCTATACGGATATGAGCATTTCCAGTGATGAGATATACCTTGAATATGAAGATTTTTCTGCGCAACTCATTAAGCCCGGGAGCTGGTTTTCCGGTTCACTAAATTTTTCCGCGAAGCGTAAGTTACTGAATCGTTATTCCCTCAGGTTTAAAATTGAAAAGGAACGCCCTGCTGAACTGCGTACTGATGATTACCGTATTGCTGAACAAGTACACCCTATTGAACCGGCGACAGATACATGGAAACCGGGCGAAAAATATAAAATCCCTTTCCGTCTTTGGGTGCCGGAATTTGCCCCGCACGATACAGTTAAATTTACCATTGCGCTGCAGGGAAATAAAAAAAATCCGGTACTCATTCTATCAAAAAGTGGAAAAGAAGAATCGAAAAACACACTTGGAGAAGCACACCTGGGAAATATACGCATCAGCCGGTTCCCCAAAGCAATTGATAACTTAGAAATTTATCCGGAAATAAAATTCTCGGGAAGCTGGCCTGCGTTGTTTTTTAACAATACTGCTGTAGCGCCGGTTGTATGGCAGGCAGATTTTAAAAATTATGAAATTCTGCATCACTACAGCAAAAGCGGGATACATATATACCGGATCGGTCCCGGAAATGTAATTTCAGCCGGTCCGGACAGAGAAAAGTACATGAAACGCCTCTGCGAAGTGTTTGATATTCAGGTCCGCAGAATTCTGAGTATGGATCCGAATGCGGCGATATTTGTAACAATGCTGGTGCGAACTGATGCGGAATGGGTAAAGAATAATCCGGAACACACGGTTGTCCGGGGAGACGGACAAAAATATCCCGCGAATTCATTGGATAGTATGAAATGGCGGAATGACGGAATTCAGGGTATTACCGAAATAATTACACATATAGAAAACCAAGATTACGCAGGAAGAATATTTGCATACGCATTTTTTGCCGGCGGCGGCGGAGAATTTCAACCCTGGGGGCAAAACCTCGGGCTGGAAGAAAGATCAAAGGCATATTACGGCGATTATTGTCAGGGCGCGATGGACTCATACAAAAAATTTCTTATCAGCCGGTACCACAACAACCTTACGGCGCTGCGTGCGGCATGGAATGACCGCAGCGCGTCATTTGATACTTTGCCAAATAGCGCTGATTTTGTAAAAGAGACAGAGTTTGGATTTTTCAGGGATCCGCTTAAAGAACAGAAACAGATCGATTATCTCGATTTCAGAAGCGATTTTAATGCGGAAAACGCGATCGCATTCTGCAGGGCGGTAAAAAATGCGAGCCGTCGGAAAGTAAAACCTCTTGCGGGAGCTTTTTTCGGTTACTTCACCACCCAGGTCATTCAAACCGCCGGCGGAGCCCAATACCGTAACTACGGCGCCATGTCAAAAGTAATTGATGCGCCCGAAGTAGATATTATTGCCTTGCCGCATTCGTACGGCCACCGGAATGAAGGAACGCCCTGCGGTATAAATTCCGTATGGTCAAGTATTCAGGCAAGAAAAAAACTTTTCCTCAGCGAATATGATAACCGCACCTTTGCCGCAGTCGGTCAGTATTTTGCCTATGATCAAAAATCACTCAGAGAGTCTATCGAAGTGACAAAGCGCGATATCGGCGCCGGCCTATGCACCGGGAGCGGATGGTGGTGGCTTGATTTCTCGGCAGGTGAAACCGGACAAACCTCAATTCCATGGTTTATCCACCCCGATCTTTTTGAAGTCAAAACGCGTGCACGGCCACTTTTTGATATTCAGCTCGCGCGCGGTTTCACCGGAGTCAGTGAAATTGCGGTCATTACTGATTTTAACAGCGCAACCTATCTTGATTTTTACGCAAGCATACCAACACTTAACGCGGTATGGCTTTTCGGCATTGACGAACTCTACCGGGTGGGCGCGCCTTTTGACCTCTATCATGTCAATGACCTTAAACTGGAACGGCTGCAGAAAAATTATAAATTATATATTTTTCTAAACACCTACCACTTTACTGAAGCAGAGCGCGCACTCATACAATCGAAGTTTCAGGCCGATGGGAAAACGCTCCTTTTCCTGTGGGCGCCGGGCATAATAGGTGAGGATGGCATTCAGACCGCATATGCCGAAAAAGTAACCGGTATGAAACTTGATGTCAGCACGGAATGGGTGAGCGGGGGAATTACCCTCGATGAAAAAGCATTCAAATCCATGATGGGTGATGCATTTACCGGATTTGCAAACCTTACTGTAAAGGAAAAACCTCTTTCATTCGCTCAGAAGGACTGGCCGATAAGTCATTTCAAAAACCGCGCAATTTACCGGAAAGATATATCTCCGGTACTGTATAACAGAACCAGCGCTGAAATACTTGGTACTTTTGATGCGAACGGCAAAGCCGGTTTATCTTATCATAACGGCGGATCATGGCACAGTTATCTCTGCGCTATTCCTTTTCTTCCCCGTGATATTCTCCGGGTAATTGCCCGGAAAGCAGGGGTGCATATTTATTTTGAAAGTCCTGATACAAGCGTGTATGCAAGCGGTGATTTTATAACCCTGCATAACGGGCTGGAAAAAACAGAAGGTACTCTGCATCTGAGGAAGAAAGCTCCGATACAGGATGCATTCAGCGGAAAAAAAATAGCTGATGCGGCAGCGACGGGTGTGGTGCTGGAACCGGGAGAAACAAAAGTATTTTTACTAAAGGACTGATCGCGAAAATTCTGGTATTGAAGTATCAGCAGTGTGTTTCATCGCACTGAAAAGACCGGAAGCCAGCTGATTCACTGTTTGGTCGGACACTGTTCCGTCACATTCATTCATATACACCTTGGCTATTTCTGTAGGAAGTACCAGTATCCGTTTATCAAATGCGGAAATGCGCCGGCAGAATTCTCCCTTCCCCTGGAACACCGTATTTTCCAATACTGTATTTGTAAAACCGGTGATCTTAATTTGCTGTAATGTTTCTTTCCATTTCTGAATAAATTTTCCCCATCGGGTTTTGTCAAGCAGCGCCGTACCGAGATTGAAAAGCGGCGGACTTGAAAAACCCAGTTCCTTTTGCCGTGTGATGTTGTAGGAATGGATGTCGAATATTACAAAAAAACCGAATTTATCTATAAATATTTCTGAAAGCGGTAATATAAACCGGTAGAAAGCGTTATATCTTGCGGTAATAATTTCTACAATTTTTCCCGGAACATTTTCCTTATACACGGCGGTGTTCCAGAATTGCTTCGGGTTAAGCGGAACAGTGTTATTTACAGAACGGTTAAGATCGTATACCGCACGTGAGTCAAGCGCCCACACCGCATTGTTAAAACACTTTACGAATTTTTCCGTATCGGTATCTTCTTCAAACCTGCGGTTTTTTTCACTTATGACGAGGCAGTCCCTGACTTCCACCGGAACGGATGTGCCGCTGTGAATTGCAACTGCGGCGTATGGTATCGAAAAATCAAATCTTCCGCAAAAGCCGGATGAAGAATTACAAAATTCCCATATATCAGGCTCATCCTGTGCGGCTGACTTTTGTAAATTGAATTCTTTAATAAATTTTTCAAAACCTGAAATGCGGTTCATTACGGGATTTACGGACACCACATTAATGCGGAGCTTACAATTTTATCAATCAGCAGCCGGTATTCCTCGTTGTGTCCCCCCGCAGATGGATGATAGAGCGCGTAAAGCTGCGGGCTCCAGCTATTATGCGGTTTGAGGCCGGGGATGCCGTTGACTTCCATAATTTTGAGTTTCCCTTGTGCATCAAGCCGCATATCAGTACGGATGTGGTCTCTGCATCCCAGAACCAACGAGGACTTGCGGCATAACTCTGCAGCTGCGTCATGATATTCGCCGGCTTTGGAAATTTTTGTCAAACCTACACCCCGTAAATCAGCACGCAGTATCGGATATTTGCCGAACTTTGACTTATCAACATCAACCCGGCCCGGTAAAAATTCTTCAGACGCGTCAGAACCGAGATGAAGAACGGTAAATTCCGGCCCGGGTAGATATTCTTCAACCAGTGCCGGTTGATGAAATTTTTCGATAATATACTGCACCCGTTTTTTCAATGATTGTGCAGTATCAACGACACTTCCGTCATCAATCCCGACTGAACGCGATTCGCGGGATGGTTTTACAAAGGCCGGATACGGTACATCTTCCGGAATTATATCCCCGGCTTTTATTTCTTTGTGAAAAGGAACTGCTATTCCTGCGCGGTGCAGGGTATCATGTGTTGCGGATTTATTTATCAGTATTTTCATTGTCTGCGCATTTGGTCCGATGTAGGGTATTTTGATCTCGTCGAGAATATCCGCAACCCAGCCTTCTGACTCGTCAGGCATTCCGATATATTCGCTTTTCGGGGAAATATGATACAAACAGCTCCATATGAGGTCAGGCGACCGCGAGTCAACAGCCTGCAGTAATTCTTGTCTGTTCTGTATGTGTGCAACCTCTGCGATTTTCCCGCTTTCCAGAATTGTTTTTTTTACGGACTGCGTTACATTTTCATTACCCCATCCCTGCGCATCGCCGGCTGGTCCGGTTACCAGTAATATTTTTTTCATAAGTGTGATTTCTCCTTTTTAAATATTTTGAAGTAAAATACTTTGAATTAAAATACCATGAATTAAAATACCTTGAATAGTTCAGGGTTAAATGTGTAATGTAAAACAGCACGTGCGGTTTCCGGTGATATATTTATAAAAATATCGTGATACACGGTTCGTTTTGCCGTATCCCAGGGAATCTGCGAGTGCACTGTACACACAAGGCGGTCATGGTTATCACGGGAAATATTATCCCGCGTGAGTATGTACGTGTCGAATATTTTTTTCCCGAGATACACATTCGGATTAATTATTCTTGTTTCTTTTCCGGTATACTCACTCAGTGTATTCTGAAAAAGAGATGCCGCATATCCAAAGTGCGTACAGCAAAGAGCTGCGCCGGGTACTGCATCAATTCCCGAAAGTTTTTCCGCAGCTTCAAGGCAGTATCGGCGGATACTCTCTGCAGTTTTGGAACTGACCGGATTAGTTTCTATTTCTCCGGCTAATCCCGGACATTGCTGTGAAATAATCTTTTTAATAATAATTCCCCGTTCTTTAAGGCATTTGTGATACATTTCCGACTCTATTGTCACGGGCGTGCCGAAAATAATCACCGGCATATCCGTGTTTTGACGTACAGCTTCCTCAATACAGTCGACTCCGGTTTTGATTATTCCGTGAACGGGAATTGGTTCGTTCCGACTGAATTCCGTATACGGATACACTGCGGTCAAAGTGTTACATGCAATAACAATCACATCAGGACTAAAACGCATCATCGAGTTAAGTGCATTATTAAAAACAGCTGCGCGTGCGGCAGTATCTTTCAGTTTGTTATAGCCGAAGTCTGCAGACGGCCATGCATTAAAATAGATTAATTCGGCGGATATGGCGGAATGTTTTTTTATCCTTGATGCAATATCAGCGCATACTGATAGCCCTCCGGTCCCGGAATCGGTAATCAGTATCCTTGCCGGTTTTGACTGCTGCTCAGTATTATATTTTTTTGTCAAAGTATTCATTAACTAATGCATATGCCCATGAATTTTCCGGAGCATGTGTACCGCTGATTACCTGTGTCAGAAAATCAACCCAATGGGTATAATGCTGTGCGGCGGTTAGTCTGTTCCGGAACATTGCCGCTCCTTTTTCCGGATCTGTTTTCATGATTGATAAGATTTTTTCCACTTCCGAAATAAACCCTTTTTTCCCGTAATAGTGTAAAAACCCCAACCAGCCATCCCGTATCCGCGCAGCATCGGAAAGCGGTTCTGATACCTTATACAGTTGAGAAAAAAAATCTCTGCGCTCTACAGTACTGAGACAGGAAATTCCGTTATCGTTGATTCGATATGGAAAAATTTCAAATCGTTTCACCCCATCATCGTTCATCCGCAGCTTGATCATATATCCGTTTTTTCTGTAATATAAATCGGTTTCCTGGTAGAAAATAAAATTCCCTAAACTGTAAAAAATTGGTACACCGTTGTAAATTTCAACACCCTGAGGCACATGAGGGTGATGTGCGATAACGGCATCCGCTCCGGCATCGGCCAATTTTCTCAGTGTGTGTACAACGTATGGAGGCGGAAGCGGTATATATTCAGGACCGCAATGTACTATTGCAATAACGCATGAAACCTGGGGTTTGATCTTCCGGATAGATTCGGCTACCGCGTCTGATTTCCAGCCGTGTACCCCATAGTCTCCCGGAGGAAGCAATGCCGAACCACCCGCTGCCGAATTTACACCGTTACAGCCGTTATTCATACAGCCGGCTGTCAGCATATCCTCACCCTCACAAAAATTAAATACCGCAAGCTTTAAATTATTTACTGTGCATATCACCGGTTTTTCAGCCTCATTACGGGTCAGCCCTGCGCCTGCGTGAAGGATACCTGCGGTATTGAGGTTGGTAAGTGTTTCGCTAAACGCATCAAGTCCATAATCAAAAACATGATTATTTGCAAGCGTGACCATATCAAATGGAACGGTCTTAAGCGCGCCGGTATGAATATTTTCGCCTTTAAAAACAGTCCCGCTTTTTTTAATTGGATTACCCCTGTTACTTAAGGGACATTCAAGATTAATTATCCTGAAATCTGACGATTGCAGAAAACCGAGGGTGTCTCCGTATAGTAAAGCGGGGGTTTCAGCCGCCGGACGGTTGAATTTTCTTATTGGAGCCCAGTCGCCGGCGATAATAATTTCCGCTGAAATGGCTTCGGATGGATTTGCTTTGGGCTTATTCCACACCATGTTGTTTTCTGAAAATTTAGGAATATCTGTCATATTTCAAATCACTTAGTAGTGCAAATTTTTATTTTAATTACAAAGCAAACTGGTTATCATTAGTTACGATAAAGGAGAATTGCCACAGAGGACACAGAGAACACAGAGATATTTAGTTTTCTGCATTTAACTTGGTTAGCGTTAATTCACCTTCATTAACAGTTTTCTTTTGGTTATAACCGCGAATAAACGCTAATGCACGCGAATATCTCTGTGTTCTCTGTGTCCTCTGTGGCTACTTTTCTTAAAATGATCCGATAAAGAGCAAGTTGCTTCATTTTCAAAATAACTGCTGCGTAGTTAATAATAAATTTCACTATTAGTGTTAATTTAAACTTTTGATATGGTAAAATTTTTTATAGTGTTTATTTGATACTAAGTATAGTTTATTTTAATGGAAATGTCAAGTTTTTACTGCTTTTTTTCATAAATAATGTTAAAATTGCTTTAAATGTTGGCAAAGTACGCTAAATTACTGCATTCCCTGTATGAAATCGGGCCGCTGTCAAAAAGTGAACTTGCAAAACATCTTGATGTCGAAAAAAATACTGCTGGCAGACTTGTTACTTTTCTCGAGCAAAATGCATATATTCAGCCCATAGTCAATCGTCACAGAAACAAGCGTTATTCTGTGAATCCCCGATACGCGCTTTCATTAGGCATAGAGCATTCTTTTTCCTATATCCGGTATGTATTGGTTGATGCATCAAATAAAATACTTTCAAAAAATACAGTATGTGTTGAATTGAAAAATTCAAATGAACGTCTTCATACAATTAATGAAATAATAGAAAATAATCTGCCGATACAATCTGATCAGGTTAAAACTATCGGTATCAGCGAATTTGTTTCGCATCACAAGAGCGGTACTGCCGCACTATCAGCCCGGCTTCCGGACTGGCCTTCTGTACGCATTGACCAATTTATCCAAAAAAAACATCATATATCACCGTGCTTCATCGGAAATACCGACGCGTATTGTCTGTATGAAAAATTATCAAGTGAAAAAAAATTTTTAAATGAAGAGTATTCACCGGCTTCTCTTTCCTTTCCGTTCATATACGTGCAGGCAGATGAGGGAATCGGCTTATCCGTAATGACAGACAGAGGATTTTTCAGAGGAGATACTGAAATATTCGGAGAACTCGGTCATGTAACGGTACAGCCGCATGGTGAAATATGTATCTGCGGAAATCAGGGGTGTCTTGAAACAATATCCGGTGTGCGGTCTATTCTTCAGAAAGCAGAAAAATTCGGGTTGTTTCATGAAGTTACAGATGCATCCGGCAAAAACGAAAAAACAATCAAAGCATTGTCGCGCCTTGCGCACTCTGGTAATACTTTCGCGCAGCTGCTTTTAAAAGAGGCAGGCTCGGCACTCGGTCAGGCACTTGCCGCCACTGCAAATATTCTTGGTATTATACATATTATACTCGGCGGCGCGCTGATGGATGCAGATGAAATAATATTACCGGCTGCAGCGGAACAAATCAAAAAAAACTGTGTGAAACCGCTTAATACTCTTGTTATGTTACAACGCAGTTCGGCAAACGAATATAGCGCCGCAACAGCAGCAGCGTGGCTTGCGCTGGAACAGCATTTTGCCCAATTGCGACTTGAAGATTAGTTATCAGTAGTTATATTTATTATTAACTACTCAGCAGTATAATTGGAATGAAACCGACCGCTCCTTATTTGGAATATACTAAGAAAGAAAGCCACAGAGGACACAGAGATCACAGAGATATTCGCGTGCATTAGCGTTTATTCGCGGTTAAAACCAAAAGAAAACCGCTAATGGACGCTAATAAACGCTAATGGGAAAGAAGTCGAAAAATTTAAAAGTTGTTTTAGATTATCTGCGGTTTTCCCATTTTGCGATGAAGATATTTAAAATTTTCACTATATAGTACTTCATCATGAAGTCTGGAGGAAATTTCAGAGGTGGACGCTGTATCAAAGAATAATTCAATGGCTTCTTTTAGGTTTGTTTTTGCTTCTTCAATAGTTTTACCTTGGCTTGCAACATCTATATCCGGGCAAAAAGAAACATACATGTCATCTTCTTTCTCAATAATTACAGTTGGATTTTTTGTTTCCATGTTTGTATTATACACTGATTTTAGATGCAGTCACGCGCGTAACGTGATTGATTTTTACGAATTTGCCAAAGAGGCTTTGCGGCCTTACGAAAAACTTTCGCGCTTCGTGCATTTTGTGCTGCCGGATACACAAGGGCCGTTTGACCTTGCGTGTCTCATCTGGGGGACGGATATATTCGTGGCCATGCATGATGAGCCTGAGCTGGTCAGTTCACTCATCAGGCTGATGACAGATACATACATTGAATACAATAAGGCGGTTAAGACCATTACCGGCGAAACGGCGGAGTCCATGCCATGCATCTCGGCAACCCGGATATGCATGACTTACCGGAGATCGGCAAGGGGCTTATTAAAAACTACGAAAGCTGCGGTCGTGTGAAAAAATTGAGAAGGCTGAGTTTTAAGATTAGAACTTTCACCGCGAAGTCAATTTTTTATATTTCGCGCATATCCTCGCAAGAGCTTCACGCATATCAAATTGTATAAATATTCCGGTAGAATGCGCAAATGTTTTTTATCGGCACATCGGCCTGAATGTTATGGCCGGGATTAAGAATATACCCATTCTTCCGGCCTAATATCCTGCAGCTGTCGCGCATTTCAACGAGTACCTCTTCAGGAGTTCCGAACGGGAAAGTATTTTGTGTGTTAACCCCGCCGCCCCAAAATACTATTCTGCCGCCGTATGTTTCCGTAAGTTTTTCACGTTCCATTTTGTCCGCAGACCACTGTACCGGATTGTAAATATCTACTCCCGCAGTAATTATATGCTCGAGAAGGTTAAAAATGCTCCCACAGGAATGAATAAATATTTTAACGTCAGCGGCGGAATGTATGGCATCGGTAACTTTTTTCCATGCCGGTACAAAATATGTTTTAAACACAGCCGGATTAAATAATTCCTGCTGCTGTGACCCGAAGTCGGTTTGTGACACAATAAGCACATCAATATACGCGCCAACAGCCTGCAGATACTGTTTTGCACGCTTTGCATAGATTTCAGCAGCTTTCTGCATAAAGTCTTCCGCATGCGCGGCATCGTCAGCGATCTTCATTGCCCATCCAACCGGCCCGGCATACCCGACCGGCATTCCAAGACATCCGCTTGAAACTATTGCTTTATCTGATTTTTGAAACAAGCTGCGCGCGTTTTGTTCTTCTGTACGAAGATATTCATCCCTGAATAGCTGCGGCAGCGGCCAATCTTTTTCCGGTATATGCGGAATTTCAAAATCGACGCTTTTGATATCAGGGTATTCAAGGTTTTCGAAATACCGGCAGCCCTTCGGCATTATCCGGGTCAGCCTGCCGTTTTTTCCGGATTCACTGTGGAGCAAAGCATGGGATGAATCTGTGTGCGGGGAGAAGCCGCCGGGCACATGCATGATTTGAGAATCCCAAAAGGTGAAGTTTTTATAGTCTGAGTTTATTAGTCCCAAAGACAGGTTCTGCATGGGAAGCATAATAAAATCGCAGCCAAGGGCATCGAGCACATCAATGTCTACTGAGACATTCATTTGACTGAGATCAAATACTTCAGGAATTTTTTCCGTCAGGCCAAGTTCGCTCCTGAGTGCGCGGTATGTCCACGCCGACATTCCCGTCACACGAGAACTTCCCAGGTCTTTTAGTATGCGGTCAACGGGCAGAAAGTTGAGCGCATTTCGGACGCGTTCGCGGGATGTAATCATTTTCTGATCCTCTTTGCCCGATTAATAAATGAGGTCAAAGTCTTCTGCAGGAGGCGACACGCATCATTATTCTGCATAAAAATATTTTTTTTTTCATACGGGTCGGCAACAAGATCATAAAATTCATATTTCATGTCCGGTGAGTGCTCTCTGCCATGTGCGATCAGTTTATACTTTTCAGTGCGCACTGACCACATTTCCCTGTCATCAGCTTCCAATGCCTGCCAGCCTGCCGGTGTCGTTTCGCTGAAACATTCAGCACGCCATGACAAATCTTTTACCCGGCTGTCTGAAGCTGCATGCTGAATAAGCGGCAGCATACTCGTGCCATCCATTGTCAAAGAGGAAGTGACGCCGAGAATGTCGAAGATTGTCGGCATAAGATCAATTTGAGATACCTGTGTGCGGACAATGCTTCCTGCAGGAATTATTGACGGCAGACGCATAATGATCGGAATTTTTATTGATTCATCATAAAGTGTTCCGCATAAATTACATGACGCATGACCGACGTGACCGCGTTCCATAAGTTCTTCTCCGTGATCGGATACGAGTACGATAAGTGTTTTATCCAAAATACCCAATAAATCAAGTTTCGCAACCCAGCGGCCGACCATATCGTCAAACACATGGAGTTCTCCGTCATATAATGCATGAATGTATGGTTTGTCCTCCGGAAGCAGATCCACTTTGCCGAATGTTCTCTTATGCGCCGCGTCTGTCGAAGAGTCCGGAAGCGGGTCCTTTTCACCAGCCTCAAGTTTGCTGGTGAGATGTGTCGGCGACACAATCAGTTTTGAACGTACCGTCTTCAGCCGTTCTGCGGTTTCACGGTCAGCAGGAGGATTTGATCCGAGAAACAACTTGTAGTATTCATCGGGCGGATTGTATGGTAAGTGTGTAGGGTAGGGTTCGGCAATGAAAAACCAGTTGTCATTCCGGTGTGTCTCAAAGTAGTCTTCCATTTTGTTGCCGTCTGTATCACGGGTAAAACCAAAATGCTCATACCGCATTACTATTTCGCCATCCAGCAAATAGCCGTTTTCTTTTACTTCATGCAGTGGAGTTCGGCGGTTTTTCCACAAATTTTCGTATTTCCACGCCGCAAAACGTTTTGCATTTACAATACTGTGTGAAGCGCTGTCAAGACCGGTAAACAGGGAAAATACTCCGGGAATTGTATGGGAGCCGGTTGCAATGGCCTGTGTACACATTACTCCTTCCTGTGCAAGCCGGTCAATATTCGGCGAAGTATTTTTTGTGTATCCGTAACACCCGAGATGACTCGGGCGAAGGGCGTCTTCAAGTATCATTAATACGTTCATTATACTGCTCCGGAAAATTTCTTTGATTGCGAAATGATATCCACACCGGCTTTCTTTCCCCATGCGGAAATAAGCGAAGAGAAAACCGGCCCCGGCAATGATTTTCCGATTACCCGTCCGTCTATTGTTGAAATAGGAAGCATACAGTATGAGCTTGTGGTCCAGAATGCTTCATCCGCATTGTAGGCATCATACAGGGTCAGGTCTTCTTCCATTACAGGTATTCCGTTTTCCTTTGCGAGCCGGATCACATATGTCCGGCTGATGCCGACAAGGATGTTTCTTGTTTTCGGTGTATACAAGACACCGTCACGGACGAAAAAGATATTTGCTCCCGTGCCTTCGCAAATAAATCCGTCGGTATCAAGCATTAACGCAAAAGATTTGGGATCCTGACGCTGTGCTTCTGCTTTTGATAAAAAGTGAGCAAGACGCGCCCTGTTCTTGCATCTCTGTTCAAACGCCTGCGGGGGGATATTCCGGTAGGTTGAAGTGATTACACTCTTGCCTTTTTGGTAGCATGAATAGTAATCACCATGGGGAAGTTCGGTTCCGTACGCGAAGATCAGCGGTTTTTTATTGAGCTGTTTTTTTGTCGGTATTGGAAAACCTTCGCCGGGAGTTACTTCGACACAAATCCATGCATCATCATCGGGATGGATGCGGGGGAGGTTAACTTCCAGTGTTTTGGTGAGCGCTTCGCGTACCAAATTCATATCAACTTCATGAAGAAAGCCCGCGTAGCGCAGCGAGCGCTCAAGCCGTGTGAGGTGGGCGTCAAACTCAAAATACGTATGTTTGAATGTACGCAGGGATTCATAAAACGCAGCTCCGTATAACCTTCCGATATCGTATATTGAAATTTTCGCTTCGCTTTCAGGAATTATTTCTCCGTTCATATACACTTTCCAGTCTTTTGATGCCATTTTTTGCTCCTATGAAATTAATTTTTATTTATCAGATTTAATATATCCGCCGGTTTCATATGCGAAAATATTTTTATACCGGCTGAATATTTTTATAAGTCGTTCCGCTGTTTTAAACTTATCCGCAAGGTAATGACATAAGGGGTGCATGAGTACCGTCGCCACACCGCCCTTCGCTTCAATATCACTGACTTGTTTTTCAACAAGCTCGCCCCATTCTTCAATCGAATACGATTCACTGGTCGGATCTTCTTTTAAAGGCCAGTTAAGCTGCTGTTGTACGACATATTCCGGTGTCCGGTGCGCGTGATACAGGTGATCGTGATCCATAATTACATTAAGGGGGTGGGATATAAGGCCTGAAGGCAATTTTTCCGGCAACAGTTTATTCCAATTGATTTCATCTGAGATAAAACGCACTCCATTTTCCGCAAGGATACCATAGGTGTGTTCATCGCGGACGAGACCATGACTTCTCCATGACAAGAGTTTTTTCCCCATGCATTTATGTACAATATCAATCATTTTTTTAATATCCCGTGCCTGCGCTTTTTTTTTTCCGTGAGTATCTGCATGCGACACGGTGGTAATTCCAAAAGCGCTCTTTAATTTGCTAAAAAAAGGGCGGGGCAAGCCGCTGAAGGTATGGCCGCCGATTTCTATGAGCGGCGATTCTGCGGTTCTTTTAAAATCTTTCCATTGTTCAACGAGCGTGAGACCGGTAGTGTATAGTGTTGCCTTAACATTGTACGATTGCAAAATATCAAGGTACATATCGGCAATGCGTATTTCAGTTAATCCTTTTGGAATGTATTTTTGGTCGTTAATACAGAGCGAATCGTGATGAATATCACCGGTTAAACAGATCATATTTATTCCTAAGTATTGAAATGATACTATAGTATAATCGAAAAACACTGATTTGTCAAGTATTTAATTTATTTTATATAAATAATATTAAAAAAATACTAAGAAATAGTTTGCAAAGGCTGGGGTATTCTTTTTTCGATAAATTGTATTGTTTCTTCCGGAGAAAAAAGGTCATTTATTAAAAGTGCAAGCGCATCTGCATACACATGTGTATATTTTGAATTACACATACGGCCCAGAAATATAGCATCTTCAATCGGTATCATGAGGCTATTGCTTCCGGATGATGAATTATTTTTGTTGTCTGCGAGGCTTACACTCCCTGCATGGCAGGTTGAGAACATACCCGAGAATTTCTTTTTGAAATCAGACGAGAAAAAAAAATTACTGAATTGTGCGGCATTGCTGATGTTTTCAGTATGCGCCGGTATGCCCATATACTCTGCCATGTACACATCTTTGCCTTCCGGTTCTTTGGGAACGGGCAGAGTGATTATTTTAAACGGTAATTTATTTGAGGCAAGTTTGTCAAGATAATAGGTGCTGATTAATATCATTGCCGCCTTTTCTGATCTGAATAATTCTTCTGCGGTACTTTCACTGCATGTTCCGGCAATGATTATGCTTTTATCGTATTTCACCATATGGTATATTGATTCAAATGCACGGACAGCCCTTTCTGATTGTCCGTTTGTTCTTCCTGCAGTAAGACTCCCGCCGAATGCCGCAGGAATTGCAGGGAACCGGTAAGCCGACGGTGAGACGGCAAATCCGTATCTGACAGTTTTAGAACCTTGTCTTTCAGTAAGATTACTGCACAAACTGGAAAATTCGGAAAATCCTGCAAAATTATCCGGTACAGCCAAGCCGATCTTTTCACATATGCCTTTATTGATACACAGCATCACCGGTGAGTAAAACAGGGGTAATGCAAAAATATCATTACCGCGCGTGACCGGATTAAGAAGTCCGGGGCAGATTCCTAATTCAGAAAAATTAATAAAATTAATTTTTTTTAACAGAGATTGCTGCATTACATCAGTGAGAAAAATATCCTGAAAAAATAGCATTGCATCATTATGCTTCCTGGATCTCCCTGTTTGCTGCCATAATGTCTGCAGAGTTTCAATAAAATCTGAGGAACTCACAGTTTTTTTTATCAAATAATCATCCCGTGTGCGGTTATTACCTGAATACTCATCAAGAGTTGCCGAAAAGTACCGCTGTGCATCAAGTTCTTCGTTGACGTAACATATTCCAACGCCGCCTTTGCCGATGTGACGGGGTTCTTTTACTACAACAATTCCCTTCCCGTTTATACCTTTAATAATATTCCGGCGCTTGAGATTAGTAAGTGCGGATTTTACTGTTTTATCGGATGTTTTAAATATTGAAGAGAGTGTATGTATTGGCGGCAGCATTTCACCGCACGCGTATTTTTCTGAAAAAATCCATTCCAGTATGGTGTTTTGAATACTTGAAGATTTTGGTGTTCTGAACATGTAAAAAAAATGGCGAAAATACTATTTGATTTTTTCCGGAGATGGTCTGTTAAGAATTGCATCAAGGTTTTGATTGAAAATTTTTATTTTATCAATCTCATTAATCCGTGTATATGCAACCCATGCCGCCTGCGGCCTGGGGTCGCGCATAGGCGCATCCGTGCCGAAACACAATTTCTCAGCTCCGATTTCGCCGGTCAGAAACTCGATTACCCCGTTTGTGACCAATGTATAGTTGAGCTGCGCATATATGTTTGGGTTACTTTTAATTATTTCCGCTGCGGTTTCAGCATATTCCCATGACTTACCGCAATGATCAAGCTGTATCGGAAGATGCGGATATGTCCGGGCAATTTTTGTTATTGCTTCCCGACCCGCAGTACTCTGAGTTAAATCAGACACATCCGCCCAAAGATGCATACGGTGCGCTTCCAGAAATGCATATATCACATGGTACACGGGATTATCATACATTACCCCTTTTGCATGGAAAGGCTTTGCGCCCGCAAAACCAAGTTCATAGTACCGGCGGCAGATCTCCAGAGCTTCAGCTTCGGTGTGGTATTCCGCATTAACGGTAAAAATGCCGAGAAATGCGTCAGGGAATTCTTTACATGCATCCGATGCTATTTCATTTCCTCTCCGGTCATCCCTTGATAACGCGCCCGCCCATGGCGCAATCATCATTTTCGTTATACCGATTTTTTTATTAAGTTCAATGACACCTTTTGCATCACCTTTTATCATAGTATGGCATTTCCCGCCGGTATTGCCAAGGGAATGCAGGAGATGTCCATGACCGTCGATTGCTCCTCCCGGAACCGGTTCTCCTTTATTTACTGCGGCGGCAATATTGTCAGCGGGTATGCGGCATAAACCTGAAAGAGCAGACATTTTCATGCCGAGAAGGCGGGCGAGGTTGTCTCCCGCTGCGGTTTGCGCATCGCTTCGGCTCAGAAGTGTCCAGTCAAAAAAACCGCGGGCGGCGCCAGCAGCTTTAAAAGGCAGATTTGTACCGAAAAGACACCGTGAAATACCGAAGCGTCCGGCAAATTCTTCAACTGCGCGATTTGCCTGAAAGGAAGAAAATTCTATATGCAAATTATTGCACTCCTGCATAAGGGCTGAAACTTTGCGCCATTCATGCCAGTAATGATCGAGAAGCAGCACCGGAACACCGGAAAATATTTTAAGAAAATTACGAATTTCATTATAATCCCCTCCAAAACCATTGCGGGAAATTATTGTCAGGAGGTTTTCTTTTTCGGCTGATTTACTCATTTTTCTCCAAACACTTTCCCATACCGGGAGGTTAAACGCAGAAGGTTCAATCCTTATCGCCTTTACACCGTGATCTTTCAGGGTGTTAAAAAACACAGTTTCATCCGGAAAATCACCGCCGATTGAAGGAAGCGCAATCCAGCAGGGAAACAGAAAATTTCTGTATGGATTAATTTCTTTCAGCAGCCGCATATTTCCTTCCATCGGATCATAGTGAATGGCCTGCTGATGATGCACAAGTGCGCCTGATATGCCCGCAGTGCTGAGATCCTCACAGAGCTGTTCAAGTGTCCATCGTGCCCGGGGGTGCTTTTCCGGATAGGGACCGTAGGTTGCGTTACAGTCGAAATATTTGATTGTGTGCATATGCTGCTCCGAAAAATATTATTCCTGATGAGTGTGATTCAATGTAATTTCACAAAAATCGCCTGCAGAAACGGAGTAAATAAAACCGGCTGCGGCGTCGAGCCGGTTAATCTGCTGCCGTACAAGCCGCGCATTGCCGATATGAATGATGAATTGATTTTCTATTTTAGTAATTTTTTCAATTTTAAAAAAAGCCGGACTTTTTCTATCATTACTGACGCTTAAATAGCTCATATCGCCGGGAGAAAACCCGTCGAAATCGCCAGACACCCTGATCCATTGTTCAAACGAATACGGGTCTTTTGAAAATCCGGTAATCCGGCCGGTATAAGCCGCCTTTTTGTTACGTATTCCTTTTTTGTCGAATGTTAGCTCAGAACCTGCGCTGAGTGCCATACGGGTGCCGCCATCCTTTACTACTGAAATAAACCCAAGCCTTCCCTTGCAGGTTACCCGTCCATTCATTGCAGAAAGCGGAAGTTTCTCATCTATGGAAAACATGAAATAATCCGTCCGGTTTCCCGAAACTGAAACTTCAAATGCCCGTGCCATTGGAAATTTTTCTTTACCGTCAAAGGAAATTTCTTTTACTGCGAGTAATCCGGGCTTGCCGCTGTATCCTTCCAGCACACCGGCAAAAACTGAACTGATTTTGGAATCCCCATACCGCATCAGCAGCAGATATTCAAGAGAAGGAGGATTAGAAGGAAAATTTGGAGGACGTGCGGTACATACAACTGCTTCTGACAGAGTATCTCCGCAATAGGTAAAACGCAGCTTAATTCCAGTTTTATAATTATTTTTTGGTTTTTGGGTTGATGCAGCTTTTGACGTCTGGTTATCGATATAGTATGAAAAATAATTAATAATATCCCATTCTGCATAAAAAGCCGATGAAGGATTTTTTTGTTTTCTGATATTTTCAAAATATGCAAATCCGCTTCCTTTGCCCCAATCAAATTCTTCTCCAGGGATTCGTTCACCGTAGGCGATATTTTCACCTGCCAATGTTCCTTTTGTCTGCGGAGTAAGTGACAATCCCTTATGTGAGACTGGTCCGTCATATCCGTGCAGACTGTATACGTGATGATTTCCTCCGTCTATTCTGAAAAGATCAAAGACATAAAAATCATCGCCGGTAAGAGGAACCACCGCGCAGGTTCTTCGGTACATTTTTGCGGGGGTAACTTCTGTATTATCAAATTCAATTGCAGTTATACCGCTGCTTTCAAGGAAAAACACAGGCTGAGATGAAGCGGGATGCCCTTTTTGAGGGTTTTTATTCACCATCACTGTATTGTGACTTGCGGTATGCCTGGTAGAACCTATGCGATGCGGCCATCTGCCGGTAAACTCCGGATACCCATGGTCGGGCATAAGATCAATCCCGTCATGAAAAATTCCGATATTCATGGCGTCGGCATGACCATGTCCGTCTGTTCCTCCCGCCCTGATGTAAAAGGCATTTGAAATTTTCCCTGTTTTTTTATCCGGAAAACGGACAATTAGCGCGCCGTCATACGGAAGAAAACTCGTCCGAGGGACAGGCCAGCCTTTTTCATTCCAGATAGTTTTCATTTTTGTATGCAGCATGCCGCTATCCGGCGTGTCTATTGGAAATTTAACGCCGTCTTTTCCGTTTTTATCCAAATAAAATTTATAATAAAAACGGAGGAAAATGTCATTATTAAAAACCGAATACATAGTGAGCATTTGCCAGTTTTCAAACGTTTTCCCATTGTTGTAATACCACGCAGCTCCCCCGGGGTTGCCTGTCCCGCCGCTGTCTCCATATGCAGGGTGACCGTTGTCAACCGTATTATAGTGAATGAGAGACCAGCAGAATTTTTCCATAATCGGAAATTTAAGAAAAACATTTTCTGAATCGGGAATGCCGGATTCTTTCAGCATACCGATAAGGGGTATAAAACTTGTCGGTAATATAGTCTGATATGTCATTGCATTTTCTCCGGCCATTCCGGCGCCGTTTATATTTTCAAAAAATAACCATGGCAACCCCGAACCTTTCAGTAATTTATGGATTTGCCAGTCCGGATGTGCTTCGTCAAGAAAACGGAAAGGATTCATGCAAAAATCCTGCGATTCCTGAAAAAGTTCCCTGTTTCCGGAAACTAAACCTGCCTGAAGAATTGATTTTTGATAAAAACCTTCATTACCGTAAATGTCCCCTTTTTTTACACGGGAAACAATCTCATGGATGAGGTTTTTCTGTATATTCATTACTATGTCATTAAAACTTTCTTTTTTCGAAAGTCCTTTGAATTTTTTACGGAGTGTGATATAAAAATTGAGTAACTCCTGATCGTTTTTCGCTCCTTCATAACATACATCGTAGGCATATGAACTGCTTTGTGCAATCCAGTTTTCCCAGATATAATCAAGCATCACCCCCCAATCCGGGACTGAACCCCCTCTGCTTTTTGGTATCCGGTTTTTCATTGCAGCATGATCGTAATGAGGGTAAAGATCGGCCAGTCTGTCAATAATTACATATGCAGTCCGCGCATATTTTTTATCACTGGTGAATAAAAATGCCCTGCTCAGTTCATCGAGTGCATTTCTCATAATTAAAATTCTTCCGGTTAAATTATAATAGGCAACGGAGAAATTCATTGTACCGGGAAGAGCTTTACTTTCAAAACCGGTTCCGTCATCAACAAACGTTTTATGCTGCGGATGACCGGGATCCGGAAAATCAGTATTGTACAGCAAACTCTGGTCGGCAAGATCGTACCGGAACACACCGCCAGAATCCAGGCCGCTCTGATAAAAAGCGGCAAAATCATTTTTTGGAAAACGTTCTCCGCAATTCGGGCAGGTTATTTTAAAATCGGAGTTGGTGTATTGGATAATCCACCCCCGGTAATTATATTTTTGAAACATCGCTTTTCCGCAGGCGGGACAACCTTGTTGGTTAACAAAATCAACTCTCGGTATTTCCGTAGATGTAATAATGCGCCACCAGAATTCGAGCCCAAGTGCAATTCTTTCGTCTGCCGCGGCAATTGCCTCTTTTTTTGCCTGCACTGCCCATTCGTATGCAGCGAGATTTGACTGAATTACCAGGAGTTTGCTGCGCGGAGCAAAAATACTATTTGTCTTCATCAGCGGGCGGATAGTTTTTTTTGACACTGAATTTTGAAGTGCACTGTGTTTTAGTCCTTTGCCTGAGATTTGAACATCTCTCAGTATCATTATGTCGCCGCTGCTGCGTGAAGAGTTTGCTATTCGAAAATGATTTGCTCCCGGTTTAATAATTTTATCTAATAAAAAAACATATTCATACATTTGTTCGTCATTATATTCCTGTGGAATATACTTGCCGGTTATGGGTTCAAAAGAGGGAGATGATACGATAAAAAACGATTCACGTTCAAAAAGTGAACGGCCGTCGGGGAACCGGTCAGTTTTAAAAACAATCGGTTTATTCAGAATGTATGACTCGTCGAGAATAACACCGTTGACGGAAATTTTTAAATTCCAGACCATTGCATCTGACAGCTCCCTGTGATTGCGGACAAATAAAGACAATGTGGTTTTTTCTGCAGGCTGCGCATCAATAATTATCGTTTTGCCGCTTCCGGCCGGTATTGAAATTTCATCATTTTCAAATAACGATAAAGTGTTACCGAACAATCCTGAAATCATACAAATAAAAAAAATTGCATACACTTTTATACTCCCAAAGTTAATTTTTTACCGCAGTGAAAAAGAAGGTCACGGTAACATTATCAAATTAATTTTTATACTCTATACTTCATTACCTAGGTAAGTACCTTGGATTATTAAGTATAATCGATTATTTAAGATTTGTCAAGAAAAATTTAAAAATTTGTACAACTTATCCGTGCAGTATCCAGTATACTGAGAAATTTAACAATGTAATCCATGTTTATTATATAATTACCCACCGCACCCCAAGGAGTACTCATGAACCCCAAACTCGCCTCTTTGTTTTCCCGCCGGAGCATCCGTGCCTTTACGTCCGAGAAAATCCCCGCCGAAACAATTACCGATCTGCTTACCGCCGCCATGGCTGCCCCGTCTGCCTGCGCGAAGGATCCCTGGGATTTTATCGTTGTTACCGATAAAAAAAGACTGACGGAAATTACTGCAGCTCTGCCGAACGGTCCGTTTTTATCAAGCGCTGCGTGCGGCATAGTAGTCACCGGCAATATTTCAAAAGCACACCGCGGTGAATTGTCGTACCTTATTCAGGACTGCGCGGCAGCCATCCAGAACCTGCTGCTTGCTGCGGATATGCTCGGCCTTGGTGCGTGCTGGCTCGGCGTACATCCCCGTCAGGAACGAATGGATTTTCTGCAAAATTATTTTTCTTTACCGCAGGATATATTACCGATTGCAGTTATTGCTCTCGGTGTGCCAGCCGAAAAAAAACCGCCGGCAACGCGCTTTCAGCAAAGTAAAGTGCATGTGGAGAATTTTCGCCGATAATTCAGGCGGAGGTTAGCCCGAGGGTCTTTTTCTATAGGCGACGTGGAAGGGGTTTCGCAAGCGGTAATTCAGGCGGGCGTTTGCCGCCGCCCTCGTGGCGGCGGACTGCACTCAGCAAAAACACGAAAAATTGCATCCTGCATTTTTCGCGTTTTTGATGCCGCTCTGAATTGCCGATTGCGAAACCCTCCCACTTGGCTATAGAAATAGACTACTACTAAGACAGTCACTCTGAATTGCCCATTGCGAAAACCTTCCACTCAGCTATAGAATAAGACTACTACTAAAACAGTCGCTTTGAATTAGCCGTTGCTAAACCCTTCCACGATGCTTCGTAGAAAGTAATTCTTCTACGACAAAATAGTCGTGCTGAATAACTTTCCTTTTAACCCGTACACGTTACCATAAAAGTTAGCAGTAATAAGGGAAAGTATCGTGTTTGGTCTAGTTTGGAAAACTATGCTTTGACCTGACAACAAGCCGCGCAGTACGAATAGTGCATAGATTTGAGACATCCATTGTGTTCTGACGATCATGCAAAGTCGTTCGTATGATTTTATTAAAAAAATCAAGCCAGTCCAGATAAGTATACTGAATGAAATGCGCGTATAATTCGCTGAATTATATTTTAGACGTGTCAGAGGATTTCGCAACCGGTAATTCAGAGCGGCTTAACGGAGAAAAAAACGGCAGGATGCCGCATTTTTTTTCTCCGTTCAGAGTGCAGACGGCGCCAGGAAGGCGACGGCAAACGTCCGCCTGGATTACCGGTTGCGAAACTCCTCCACGATGCATATGGCATAAAAACAACTTACAAACTCACGTCCTGAATTGCCGGTGGTGTAACCCTTTCGCACTGCCCATTAATAACTTCATGCGAATTCATAAAGGCTGCAAGTATTACAATATTCAATATTAAATGTTAAAATGAAATTTCAGAATTCTTATTTCTATAAATATGCTGACCGATTACCATGTAAAATATTTTTCTCATGAACTAACCAAACGGAGTTCAGCCGGCAGTATGGAAAAGCTGGCAGCATCTTTACTGGACGCACAGGTTGATCTCAATCCTCATCAGGTAGAAGCGGCATTATTCGCTTTTAAATCGCCGTTATCCAAGGGCGCTTTACTGGCAGATGAAGTCGGCCTTGGTAAAACAATTGAGGCAGGACTGGTCATCTCGCAAAAGTGGGCAGAACGTAAAAGAAACATTCTTATTGTTACCCCGTCCAATCTCAGGCCGCAATGGAGCCAGGAATTAGTTGATAAGTTTTTCCTTAATTCATTAATTTTGGAAACTAAATCATTCAATGAGGAGATAAAAAAAGGAAATCTCAACCCTTTCGCTCAGGATAAAATAATCATCTGCTCCTATAATTTTGTTAAATCTAAAGAAGCATATATTAAAAATATTGATTGGAACCTGATAGTCATTGATGAAGCTCACAGGCTCAGAAATGTATATAAACCTAAAAACAAAATTGCCAATGCTATTAAAAATGCCGTAGCAAATAGACCGCTTGTTTTACTCACAGCCACACCTCTGCAGAATTCCTTATTGGAATTATTCGGACTTGTAAGTATCATTGATGAACATATTTTCGGCGACATAAAAAGTTTCAAATCACAATTTGCCAAACTATCCTGTGATGATAATTTTGACAATCTTAAAGCCAGGCTTGCGCCTATCTGCAAACGCACACTTAGGCGTCAGGTTCTGGAATATATCAGGTATACCAACCGGAAAGCAATCACCCAGGAGTACATACCGTCAGAAGATGAGCAAAGCCTATATGATATGGTTTCCCTGTATTTGCAAAGAGATAATCTATATGCTCTGCCTCCTGGTCAGCGTACATTGATGACGCTGATTTTAAGAAAACTCCTGGCATCATCCACATTCGCGATTTCCGGAACACTTGAAGCATTGTCAAAAAAGCTTGAATCTGTAATAGTTGAAAATCAGTTCAAAGAAATTGATTCTGAAAGCATTCTGCTGGAAAACTATGAATCATACACGGAAATTAGAGACGAATGGGAAGGGAAGCCTGATGAAAATGAATTAACCGCATCCGGTGATACTGAAAATGATGAATTCGAAGTATCAGATAATGACGAAAAAAACGAAAGCGAAGATGAGAACTATCAATACACTAAAGAAGATATTGAATTTCTTAAAACTGAAGTTATCGACTTAAAAGATTTTGCGAAACATGCAAAATCAATTATTAAAAACTCCAAGGGGGAAGTGCTTTTAACCGCTTTGCAGAAAGGATTTGAAGCAATAGAACGGCTTGGGGCTGAGAAAAAAGCCATCATCTTTACTGAATCAAGACGTACGCAGGAATATCTTTATACTATTCTGGAAGCTACCGCATATTCCGGTAAAATTGTTTTATTTAACGGGTCTAACAATGATCTCAAATCCAATAAAATATTTGAAAACTGGCTTGAAAAAAATTCCAATACAGACAGAATAACAGGATCGAATACTTCTGATAAAAGAGCTGCGATTGTAGAATATTTTAAAAACGAAGCCATAATAATGATTGCTACCGAAGCCGCTGCGGAAGGAATCAACCTGCAATTCTGTTCCCTGGTAGTAAATTACGACCTGCCCTGGAATCCTCAACGCATAGAGCAGCGCATAGGCAGGTGTCACCGGTACGGGCAGAAATACGATGTTGTCGTAGTTAATTTCCTGAATAAAAAGAATGCTGCGGATCAGAGAGTTTATGAGCTTTTATCAACAAAGTTTAAACTATTTGACGGGGTGTTTGGTTCCAGTGATGAGGTACTTGGAAGTATTGAATCGGGTGTCGATTTCGAGAAACGAATTGCCGGTATTTATCAAACATGCAGGACTCAGGAAGAAATTAAAACATCTTTCGACCGGTTGCAGAGCGAACTGGAAGAAAAAATCACCTCGCAAATAAGAGACACTAAGCAGCAGCTTTTAGAAAACTTTGATGAGGAAGTGCATGAAAAACTCAGGATTAACCTTAAGGAAAGTACGGAGTATATTGGTAAATATGAAAACTGGCTTTGGGAAATAACAAAATACTTCCTTAAAGACTGCGCCAGGTTTGACTCTGATGCGCACTCATTTCAATTATTACATAACCCATTCTCAAGTGAGCCAATACATCCTGGACCATACCGCATAGGAAAAAGTGTAGATGATTCCAACATTTATCGTATCGGTCATCCTCTGGCGCAGCGGATAATTGAAAGCTGCAAAAATAAAGAGCTTGCACCGGGCAGGCTGACTTTTAATTTAAAGAATCATGAACATAAAATTTCAATCCTTGATGAGCTCTCCGGTAAAACCGGCTATCTGCGTGCAATTCAAATAACCATAGACGCATTTGAAATAGAAGATCATATCCTGCTGTATGGAATGACTGATAACGGAGCTGAGCTTAGTCAAGACCAGTGCAGACGTCTTTTCTCTTTATCGGCTTCTACAGAAATAGATAAGATGCCTTTTATAACTGACACCGTAAAACAGTACATTGAGGATGGGCTTGTCAGGCTGGAAAGTGAAATAATTCAATCCAATACAGAGCGTAATTCGGTCTTCTTTGACAGTGAAATGGATAAACTTGATAAATGGGCTGATGATATTAAAAACAGTATGGAAATACAGTTAAAAGAACTTGATAAAAATATCAAGGCTGATAAAACAGAAGCAAAGAAAATACTTAATCTGGAAGAAAAGCTCGGGATGCAGAGAAATATAAAAGAAATGGAAAAGAAGCGGAATGCTCTTCGGCAAAATCTTTTTATTGCGCAGGATGATATTGATAAAAAGAAAGAAAATCTGATGAATGAGATTGAAGGAAGACTCCGGCAGAGGATCGAGAGAAAGGAATTGTTTTGGATAGAATGGAGTGTGATTTAATGTTTCAAAAACAAGGGAAAGTTGACGGTTATGGGAAGAAGTAACTCCCATAAAAACGAAAGCCCCGAGCGAGAGCCCAGGGCCGATGAAATTCTTCATCCACCTCCGCATAAGCGGATTAAACATATTATGCATTGTTTTTTTAAAAATGTCAAACAAACAAAAACTTGAAAAAAATTGGATAGGCAAGGGAAAAGAACCTGTCCCTGAGCCTTGTATCTTGATAGAAGACACGAATAAATCCCGCGGTTGTTATGAAATTACACACAGATTGTACAGATGAAAAGGAAACAGGAAAATACATCCACAGATTACGCAGATTACACAGATGAAAGCAATCTGCGAAAATCTGTGTAATCTGTGGATAAACAACTATGAGGACAGTCATGAGAGCGCGGATATGGTAATGGCAATGATATGGAAAAAATAATTGAAGATATTAAAACTGCTATTAATAATTATCCATTATTTAAATTTACAAAGTATGATTGTTATGCAAAAGAAAATTTAATCGAATCACAGCTATTTTTTAAAAGGCCTGATGAATTTGATGACCCTTTTGAATGCATTACCATACCGTGTGCCCAAAACCCTGAAAGCGAAAAGCAGTTATTTGAAGAGTTGCGTTTAAAAGATACACAAAAAGAGTTTGTAGATGGTAGTATTAATGACTATATCAGTAAGATAAAAAACAGAAGAGAACTATTTGAATTTGGAAAGAAAAAAATATCTGAAACTTATTCTGTTTTTTGCTGTAGTAAATCCTGTGCGAATATTTTATTATGGTCGCATTATGCGAAAGGGAAAAATGGTTTGTGCCTTGTATATGGGTTTGATAGAAAATATGAAAATAAATTTTATACTGTTGAGCTTGAAAATGGCAAAAAAGTCGTTTTATTTGATGTTATTTACTCTAGTGAACTGCCTGAATATGATTTTTCAGATTTTCAAGGAGAAAGAAACAGAAAAATACTTTATACGAAATCAATAGATTGGGCTTATGAAAATGAATGCAGATTTATTTTAAAAAAGGACTCAGGCAAACAAAAAATTAACAAGAATTATTTAAAAGGTATTATCTTTGGGCCTGATTTTCAAGAACAAGATAAAGTTAAACAATTGATAAAAGAAAATTATAAACACACGGTTAAATATTTTGTTGCATGTATTTCTTTAAAAAAATATGAAATTGAAATATACGATGGAAATGACATTAAAAAAAATGTCTGGAATCTTTTAGACTAATGAGCCAATGATGAAAGAAATAATCAGCCACAGAAAACACAAAGAGGGAAAGAAGTTTGTTCCCTCATTCAATGTGTGCTCTGCGTATAAAATATAAAGGGAGTAACAATGACAGGTGATAAACGTGATGAGCAAACTTACGAAATAATAGGCGCAGCGATGGAGGTTCATAAAACGCTTGGGCATGGATTTCTTGAAGCTGTATATCAGGAAGCGCTGGAAATTGAATTGAAAAATAAAAATATCCCATATGTTCGCGAACAGGACATTCCTATTAAATATAAATTAGCAGTATTAAAAACATTTTATAAAGCAGATTTTATTTGTTATAATGAAGTAGTAGTTGAGCTTAAAGCATTGACAAAGCTTACTGGCATCGAAGAAGCGCAAGTAATTAATTATTTAAAAGGTACAGGTCTGAAGAAGGCTTTGCTGATAAATTTTGGAGCAGTGAGCCTTGAATATAAAAGAATGGTAAATTAGGAATTAATCCATAGATTGTGATTATAAAATACTGAAAAGAAAAATTATCCACAGATTACACAGATGAAAGCAATCTGTGAAAATCTGTGTAATCTGTGGATAAAATATTCAAAGGAAAGACAATGTCAAAACAAAAACTCGAATTAACCTGGATCGGCAAAGGCGAAGAACCAACCCTTGGTCCTTGTATTCTTACAGCGGATCTGGAAAAATCCTGCGGTTGTTTTTATAATATTAAAATAATCCACAGATTACGCAGATTACACAGATGAAAGCAATCTGTGAAAATCTGTGTAATCTGTGGATAAAATATTGAAAGGAAAGACAATGTCAAAACAAAAACTCGAATTAACCTGGATCGGCAAAGGCGAAGAACCCACCCTTGAACCCCGTATCCTGATAGAAGACCCGGATAAATCATACGGTGATAAAAATACTGAAAACATGCTCATTCATGGGGATAATCTTCTTGCTTTGAAGGCTCTTGAGCAGGATTATGCTGGAAAAATAAAGTGTATTTATATTGACCCGCCGTATAATACTGGCAATGCATTTGAGCATTATGATGATGGGGTGGAGCACTCAGTTTGGCTAAACCTGATAAAGCCTAGGATTGAATTATTGCATAGACTATTATCAAACGAAGGCACACTTTGGATTTCTATTGATGATGATGAGTGCCATTACTTAAAAGTACTCTGTGATGAGATATTTGGAAGAAAAAACTTTGTTGCAAATGTATTATGGCAAAAAAGAACATCTCCTGATGCTCGTTTACAACTTGGTGATGCGCATGAGCATATTTTAGTATATGTTAAAAATAAGGATAAATTAAGCCTTTCAAAACTTCCAATTTCTGATAAGTTGAAGGCGACATATAAAAACCCTGATAATGATCCACGTGGTGCTTGGGTATCTAGCGACTACACCGCTCAAGGATATAGACCAAATCAAATGTATGAAATAACTACCCCAGGAGGCAAAAAATATAAACCACGCGACGGAGGTTGTTGGGCAAATGTTGAAAATGTTTTTAACAAATTAGTAAATGACAATCGTATTTGGTTTGGAAAAGATGGAAATAGTATGCCTAGAAGGAAAACATTTTTATTTGAATCTGAAGGATCAGCTGCTTGGTCATGGTGGACAAATTCAGAAGTTGGGAATACACAAGAAGCCAAGAAAGAAATTATTGATATATTTGGAATAGACAACGTCTTTCCAACACCAAAACCAGAACGACTGATTGAACGAATATTTTTCTTAGCTTCTTTTAAAAACGACCTCATCCTCGATTCCTTCCTCGGTTCCGGCACCACCGCAGCAGTAGCGCACAAAATGGGACGCCGCTGGATCGGCATAGAACTCGGTGATCACTGCGAAACCCACTGTCTTCCTCGTTTGAAAAAAGTCTGTGACGGCACAGACCAGGGCGGTATCTCCAAATCAGTCGACTGGAAAGGCGGAGGCGGTTTTAAATACTATGAGCTTGCACCAAGCCTTTTGAAGCAAGATAAATTCGGGGGCTGGGTAATCGACGAACGGTACAACGCCAATATGCTTGCTGCTGCTATGGCAAAGCACGAAGGCTTCAGATATTCCCCTGACCCTGAAGTTTACTGGAAACAAGGACAATCAACCGAAAAAGATTTTATCTTTACCACCACTCAGTTTATTACTGTCGAAATGCTTGATAAAATTCAAAGCGAAATGAAACCGGAAGAAAGCCTTTTAATTTGCACAAAATCTTATTCTAAGGCCTGTGAAACCAGATATAATAATATTACTGTAAAGAAAATTCCGAACATGCTTCTCGGCAGATGCGAGTTCGGCAAGGAAGATTACAGTCTGAATATTGTAAATATGCCCGTTGATCCGGATGCTCCGGATTTTGTGCCGATCGGGCCGGAGGAAAGTGCAAATGTTAAAAAAAAGGCAAAAAAATCCGACAATCAGCCCAACTTTTTTGATGTGACTGAAAGAAATGGAAGTGATGAATAAAAAAATTTATACCACAGATTACGCAGGTTGCACAGATGAAAACAATCTGTGAAATCTGTGTAATCTGTGGATATTCCCAATACAAGGAAATAGAGTAAAAATGAAACAGCAGAGTAAACCCAATACACAGTTTTACCGGAGAATAAAAAGTATTCTCGAGCTATCCCGTCAGAAATCATATCAGTCCGTAAATACGATTATGGTTGAAGCTTACTGGAATATAGGGCGCGAAATTGTCGAAGAGGAACAGAAAGGGAAACAAAGAGCTGAGTATGGAGCATTCTTAGTAAAGGATTTATCCTTAAAACTTTCCAAGGAGTACGGTAGGGGATTTGATCAGAGTAATCTCTGGAATATGTGCCTATTTTATAAAAGATTTCCAATTCTCGACGCAGTGCGTCGAGAATTAAGTTGGACACATTACCGGCTTCTACTGAAGATTGAAAACACTGAAGCAAGAAGTTTCTATATCAATGAATGTCTGGAAGCACAATGGAGTACACGTCAACTTGAAAGGCAGATTAACTCCTTTTTTTATGAAAGATTATTAAAAAGTAAGAACAAGAAGCTTGTTAAAAAGGAAATTGAAAAACTCGAAACGGGTAAATCGGCCCGGGATATAATAAAAGACCCCTATGTTCTTGAGTTCCTCGATTTAAAAGAAAACCAGAAGTTTCTGGAAAAAGATCTGGAAAGGGCGATACTTGACAATCTGCAAAATTTTCTGCTTGAACTGGGAAAGGGATTTGCATTTGTATCCAGACAGAAAAGAATTACTGCTGAGGGAGAACATTTTTATATTGATCTGGTTTTTTACAATTATATTTTAAAATGTTTTTTTCTTGTTGACCTGAAGGTCGGGAAGTTAACTCATCAGGACATCGGACAGATGGATTTTTACGTTCGTTTTTTTGAAGATAAAATTAGAGCCAAAGAGGATAATCCTGCCATTGGTCTTATTCTCTGCGCAGAAAAAAATGTAACTGTTGTTAAGTATTCAGTTTTAAATGAAAGCAAACAGGTATTTGCTTCAAAGTATAAACTATTTTTACCCACAGAATACGAACTCAAGGAAGAAATTAACCGCGAACGTCATTTTATTGAAAGCAATAATTTTTCAGCAGAAAAATATTCCGATAAATGAAAAAGGAAAAGAAATGAATAAAATAGCTTTATCAATTAAAAATCGTTTAAGCCTTCGTCCTCCCCAGACCCGAAGCCTTGAATTACTATCCGAAGTAACTGATATGCTTGTTCTTAAAAAGAATCAGGATTTATCTTCTGCGCTGGAAAAGGTTCATGCTAAATGTCAGACCTGTACTGATTTCGAGCGAAACTTTCCATCCTTATGTTTTGCCCTGGCCACCGGTGTCGGCAAAACGAGACTTATGGGAGCATTTATCAGTTATCTTTATATGGCAAAAGGTATTAAAAACTTCTTTGTGCTCGCCCCCAACCTGACAATTTATAATAAGCTGATCGATGATTTTTCCAATTCAAGCAGTAAAAAATATGTGTTTACCGGCATTGGTGAGTTTGCGGACAATCCCCCTCAGATTATTACCGGTGATAATTATGAACATCATTCAAACCGCTATTTTTCTGATGTAATGATTAATATTTTTAATATTTCAAAAATAAACGCGGAAGCGAGATCAGGTAAAGAGCCCAAAATTAAGCGCCTCAGCGAGTATATTGGAGATTCATATTTTAATTATCTATCTGGTCTTGATGACCTGGTGCTTTTAATGGACGAATCTCATCATTACAGAGCCGACAGGGGAATGGAAGTAATTAATGAACTTAATCCGGTAATAGGCCTTGAACTCACCGCTACCCCGCAGATTGAAAGAGCCGGAAATCCAATCAAGTTTAAAAACGTTGTGTATGAATACTCTCTGTCAAATGCTATTACTGATGGCTTCGTCAAGGAACCGGCTGTTGCGACAAGAAAGAACTTTGACCCATCAAAATATACTGCAGAAGATATTGACAGAATAAAACTGGAAGACGGTATCCGTCTGCATGAAGACACCAAGGTCGCGCTTGATATTTATTCCCGCGATACCAGAATGCCTATTGTAAAACCGTTTGTTTTGGTTGTTGCCAAAGATACTGAGCATGCCGGTAAGCTGAAAGATCTTATTATTTCAAGCTCATTTTTCAGCGGTTATTACGCGGATAAGGTTATGGAGATACACTCCAATCAACGGGGTGAAGAAAAGGATGAAAATATTGCTCACCTGCTCTCACTGGAAAGCCCGAAAAATAAAATTGAAATAGTCGTCCATGTAAATATGCTTAAAGAAGGCTGGGATGTTACGAATCTCTATACAATAATTCCGCTGCGGACTGCTGCGTCTACTACCTTGCGTGAACAAACCATCGGTCGGGGGCTGCGCCTGCCATACGGTAAGCGTACAGGAGCGGATAAAGTTGACAAGCTGACTATCGTTGCCCACGATAAATTTCAGGAAATTATTGACGAAGCCAACAAACCGGATTCCATTATCCGCAGGGGAAATATTATTGAAATAGACGATGAAGACATTGGCTCATTAAAAGAAGTGATTGTTGCAGAATCAAAAATAGACAGTTTTCTATCTGAAGAAAAATTGAAAATCAAGAATATTTCTTCTGAAACAGACAGGAATAAAGCTCAAAATCAGCTGAATGCAAAAGTTTCGATGGTAAATGTTCTGGAAAGAATGGGTTCTGAGGTTAAATCGGTTCAAGATCTGAGCAGGCCGGAAATCAAGAAAATTGTAATTCAGAAATTAAAAGACAAAATGGAGTATCAGGGTCCAACACTTTTTGATGGTGATATTTTAAAAGAAGCTGAAGCGGTATACGAGGTTATTGTTACCGAGTTTTCTAAAAATATCATAGAGATTCCAAGGATAACCATTTTACAGAGTAATGAAGTAAAATCAGGATTTAGAGACTTTGAACTTGATGTTGTTAATCTTAATTATCAGCCGGTATCAGAAGAAATTCTGGTTAAGAAACTTCGGGAGCAGGAAAACGATACTGACATTGTGATTGGTAAAGGACGAATATCGCTGGATAAACCGGAGCGGATTATTGTAAATGAGCTGATTAATTATTCTGAAATTGATTATGACAGTCAGTCAGATATGTTATTTAAATTGGCCAAACAGGCAGTAAACAAGTTTAAATCATACCTTGATGATGAAAAGAAAATTGATAATGTGGTGCAATACCATAAAAAAGAAATCGGTAATTTTATTTACACTCAAATGATGAACCATTTCTATTTCGATACACCTGAGTATGAAAAGCCGGTTGTCATGCCTTTTACAAGGATTGAAAAACATAATTACTCTAAATATACTAAAGACAGTATTCATCATTTTACCGAGACTATCACGCCGACAAAATCCATACCAACAAAAGTTTTCGCTGGTTTTAAAAAAACATATCATAACATTTACAAATTTGATTCAAAAACTGAAAAGGATTTTGCGGTCATTCTTGAGCAGGATAAGGACGTTCTAAAATGGCTACGCCCGGCGCAAAACCAGTTTCATATTTACTGGAAACATAATTCAAGGCAGTATCATCCGGATTATGTGGTTGAAACTGAGTCTGTAATATACTTAATTGAGACAAAAAAAGAAGGCGATATTGAGACTTCAGACGTTATGGAGAAGTCAAAAGCCGCATTAATTTACTGCCGGCAAGCTACGGACTTTACTTCAATGAATAAAGGCAAGCCGTGGAAATATGTGCTTATTCCGCATAATGCGGTTATGGTGAATATGGGATTTGAAAAGCTGGTGAATGAGTTTGAGGTGAAAAAATAGCCATTCTATCCCCTCGATGCCCGTTTACACTTCCGGCTCAACCTCCCTGGGGAACCTTTTCACGTGAATATCGCTAACGCAACGCACTTATAATTCGTACAATTGTTTTATAGAGATGTGAAGTGATTTCACATCGATGAATGTGGAGCGGTTGGTTGTTATAGCAGTGTTATTTTTAATAGCCAAGTGGGAGGGTTTCGCAATCGGCAATTCAGAGCGGCATCAAAAATACGAAAAATGCAGGATGCAATTTTTCGTGTTTTTGCTGAGTGCAGTCCGCCGCCACGAGGGCGGCGGCAAACGTCCGCCTGAATTGCCATTGCGAAACCCCTTCCACGTGCCTATTTAGAAAAGACCACCGGCAAACGTCCGGCTGAATTGCCGGTGGCGAAATCCCTCCCACGCCACCTATAGAAAAAAGACCACCGGCTAACCTCCGCCTGAACTATCGGCGAAACCCTCATACGCAGCCTGTTCATTACTATGTACAAATTTATAAGCTGCACGGGGCAAACGCACACTTTTTGATTTATCAAAAATGTGTGCGTTTGGACCATTAGTGTTGGCCGTTCGCAGGAAAACGCAAGCGGTTTCAGGGGTATTTCGCATTTTTTGAGCGATTCCGTCGGGCCTTGACTGTTTGAAAATATACATAACCGTTCATTGCCCGACGGCGCAAGCGAAAAAAAAGAGAAATACCCCTGAAACTAAAAGCTTGCGATGCCCTGATAAACTGCACCGCACTTGCTTTTTTTTTATTTTACATATAAAATACCTTCATATCGGATGCGGCCACCGCATTACTCCAAAAGGGGCTCAGTGTATGGATAACAAAATAGAAGCATTGACAAAAAAGCTTTACAACGAAGGCATCGAAAAAGCGCGGACTGAGGCTGAGAGCATACTCGCCGAAGCAAAGAAAAAAGCCGCTGAGATTATACAGACCGCTCAATCTGAGGCGCAAAAAATCAGCAGTGCTGCGGCAGCTTCTGCCGAAGAGTCTAAGCGGAATACCAATGCAGAGATCAAACTTTCTGTACAGCAGGCGCTTGACGCAGTTAAACAGCAAATAACAAATTTAATCTGTGCAAAAGTTATCGATGCATCAGCATCCCAAAGTTTATCAAATCCTGCCGTGCTGAAAGAGTTTATCAGCGCTGCCGTGCAGAACTGGAAGGCTGCTGACTCACGTGTGCAATCGCTGGATGTTGTTCTCCCCGAATCAAAAAAACAAGAGCTTGAAGCCGCAATGAAAAACGGAGCAGGTTCAGTGCTCAAAGACGGCATCACAGTCAGTTTTTCAAAATCAATGAAAGGCGGTTTCAGAATAGGTCCTTCCGGCGCGGGCTATCTGGTTAATTTCACCGATGAAGATTTTGCCGAGCTTTTTAAACAATATCTTAAACCAAGGACAAGAGAGCTTCTATTCGGTGAGTAATGGAAAAAGTGTTCTTGCATAATATACAGGTAAAAACCACATATCACATTAACAACATACCATAGCCAACTACTTATGCCGCGTAACTATTACTACCTTGTCGCAGGACTGCCGGATATAGCCGAAGATATTCAAAAAAAATTGCCCTCAGTACAGGATTTTCTCCACGACATCATCGATGCAGTCGATCCGGACGACAGGGAATCTCTTATGACGCTGCTTTATTCCGGCGAACATCAGAACATATGCGCGCTTCTAGATGAAAAACCTGATTTATTTAAACCAGATGGTCTATATACACGCGAATCCCTCCAGACAGAACTGCGATCTCCCGACACACTTCCCTCCTATGTTCAGGAATATCTGGAACTCCGCCGCAGCGGCGCGTTTCCGGTACCGGGGCTTCTTGCAGAAGATCAACTGAATTACCTTCTCTATACGCACGTATGCAAAAAATACGATTCCGGTTCTTTCCTTAACCGCTATTTCAGTTTCGACTGCGCGCTCCGCAATGTTCTTTCAATACTTAACATCAGAAAATTAAAAGAGTCTCCGGATAGTACCGCTGCGCTGTCACCCGTCGACTCTATTCTGCCTATCGATGAAATATCCGAACAAATAAGAACATCAAATCTTCCTGATATGGGAATCGGCAGTCACTACCCCTGGATAGAGCGGCTCCTTGCCCAGGATAAATCAAACCTTCCCGATTACGACCGGCTTGCAGATACCATCCGGTGGGAATTCCTAGACGAATGTACGATATTTTCGTATTTCAGTCTCGACGCTATTATGGCCTTTATAATAAAACTCGGCATTGTTTCCCGGCGGCAATCGCTCAGCGATGAGCTTGGCAGCGCGGCTCTCGATACACTTCTTACCGGTCTTACTGCGGGCGGTGTGCCCGCTGATTTCTAACATATGGACGAATATATGTTTTGTTTACCATACACATTATTGCGGAGGCCTCAATGACAAAAGGTACAGTCACAGGGATTGTTGCTAATCTCGTTACCGTAGAAGTAGACGGACCGGTAAGGCAAAATGAAATTTGCTACATAATTCTAGGTGAAACACGGCTTATGGCCGAAGTAATTAAAATAACCGGCAATAAGGCATTTGTGCAGGTATTTGAAAGTACCCGCGGTCTTAAAGCTGATGATAAAGTTGAATTTACCGGGAAAATGCTTGAGGCTACATTAGGTCCGGGTATGTTATCGCGCAATTATGACGGGCTCCAGAATGATCTCGATAAAATGAAAGGCATTTTTCTTAACCGGGGCGATTACACCAATCCGCTTGATGATGATAAAAAATGGGACTTTATTCCTCTCGCAAAAAACGGCGATACCGTTGAGGCGGGCAGCTGGCTCGGCGAAGTAAAAGAAGGTTGGATACCCCATAAAATCATGGTTCCTTTTGATTTTAATGGAAGCGCGCAGATTAAAAGCATTGTCTCTGCAGGGAGTTTTACAATAAAAGACACTATTGCGGTACTTATTGATAATGAAAAAAACGAACATAACATTTCCATGGTTATGAAATGGCCGGTAAAAGTTGAGATCCGCGGCTATGTCGACAAACCAAGGCCTTTTAAAATAATGGAAACCGGCCTGCGGACAATCGATACCATCAATCCTCTTTGCGAAGGCGGTACCGGTTTTATCCCCGGTCCATTCGGATGCGGAAAAACCGTCCTTCAGCACGCGATTTCAAAACATGCTGATGCTGACCTTATCATTGTTATTGCGTGCGGTGAACGCGCGAACGAAGTGGTTGAAATTTTCACGGAGTTTCCCAAGCTTGATGACCCCCGCACCGGACGAAAGCTTATGGAGCGCACGATTATTATCTGCAACACTTCCAACATGCCCGTTGCTTCGCGCGAGGCATCAGTATATACCGGTATGACCATTGCTGAATATTACCGGATGATGGGGCTTAAGGTGCTCCTGCTTGCGGATTCAACATCCCGCTGGGCTCAGGCACTCAGAGAAATGTCCAACCGTATGGAAGAACTCCCCGGACAGGATGCATTCCCCATGGATTTGCCGGCTATCGTGGCAAACTTTTATTCCCGTGCCGGATTTGTTAATCTCAAAAATGGGAAAACCGGTTCAATAACTTTTGTCGGTACGGTAAGTCCCGCCGGTGGGAACCTTAAAGAGCCTGTAACCGAATCAACCAAAAAAGCAGCCCGTTGTTTTTACGCCCTCTCGCAGGCCCGCGCGGATTCAAAACGCTATCCTGCGGTCGATCCAATCGACAGTTATTCAAAGTATCTTGAATATGATGAGGTGAAGCAGCACCTGAATGAGTTAATGGAACCGGGATGGGTGGATAAAGTCCTCCGTTTGAAAGATATTCTCCTCAGAGGCAAAGAATCCCGCGATCAGATAAACATTCTCGGTGACGACAGTGTGCCGCTCGATTACCACATCGTATATAATAAAGCCGAAATCATCGACTTTATTATCCTGCAGCAGGATGCGTTTGACCATGTCGATGGTTCAACCCCTCTCGCACGGCAAAAATACGTTGTGAACAAGATTATCGGGATCTGCGATACCACGTTCAGGTTTGACGGGTTTCAGGAGATAACTGCATACTTTAAAAAAGTAATTAACATAATGAAACAGATGAATTACCAGGAATTTCAAAACATAAAGTTTAAGGAGCTCGAGTCCCAACTTGATGCGCTCCTGAAAGAGAGGAGCGCTGCCTGATGAAAACACATGCATTTCAGAAAGTATACACAAAAATCGAAAACATAACCAAAGCCACCGTCGTGGTAAAAGCCCAGGGCGTAACAAATGAAGAAATGGCCTACGTGGACGGCCGCCCCGCTCAGGTGGTAAAAATTTCCGGCGATATGGTTACGCTGCAGATTTTTCCCGGCACTCAGGGTGTGGCAACAAATGTCGAGGTTGTCTTTACCGGTAAACCGCCGGTAATAAAAGTCGGCGAGCAGCTCCGAGGGCGTTTTTTTAACGCGTATGGACTGCCCATAGACGGCGGCCCTGAAGTTGAAGGCGAGGAACGTGAAATCGGCGGACCTTCGGTAAACCCCGTTCGCCGCAAACAGCCGTCAGAACTTATCGCAACCGGTATCGCCGGTATCGACCTTAACAACACACTTGTTACCGGTCAAAAAATCCCTTTTTTTGCCGACCCCGATCAGCCGTTTAACCAGGTTATGGCCGATGTTGCGCTTCGCGCGAAAGCCGATATAATCATTCTCGGCGGCATGGGTATGTCTAATGACGATTATCTCTACTACAAGCACCTGTTTGACAGCGCCGGCGCGCTTGACCGTATTATCTGTTTTATGAACACGACTGAAAACCCGCCTGTCGAAAGACTTCTTGTTCCCGATATGTGCCTGACCGCAGCAGAATATTTCGCTTCCGATCACAATAAAAAAGTGCTCGTACTCCTCACGGACATGACGCTTTTTGCAGATGCGCTCAGTATTGTATCAAACCGTATGGATCAAATTCCTTCAAAAGATTCAATGCCCGGATCTCTTTACAGCGATCTTGCAAAAATTTATGAAAAAGCCGCCCAGTTTCCCGCAGGCGGTTCAATTACCATTATTGCGGTTACCACTCTTTCAGGCGGCGATATCACCCACGCTATCCCGGATAACACCGGTTACATTACCGAAGGTCAGCTCTATCTCCGCCGCGATACTGACATCAGCAAAGTTATTATCGATCCGTTCCGCAGTTTGTCGCGCCTTAAACAGCTTGTTATCGGAAAAAAAACAAGAAAAGATCACCCGCAGGTAATGAATGCCTGTGTGCGGCTGTATGCCGATGCGGCAAACGCGCGTACCAAGCAGGATAACGGGTTTGACCTTACCGATTACGATCAGCGCTGTCTGACGTTCGCAAAAGAATATTCACGCGAACTCCTCGCGATTGATGTGAACATTGAAATTGACCGTATGCTTGATATTGCCTGGACTCTTTTCGGGCGGTATTTCAGTAAAGATGAAGCCGGCATTAAACAGGAATTTGTAGACCTGTATTGGAAAAAATAATAATCCGGTATACCAGTGGCGCTTAAATTTCAATACAATAAAACCTCCCTCCAGGCACTTGATAAACAGCTCAAAGTACGTTTGAACGCGCTGCCCACACTGCAGGCAAAGGAAAGTGCGCTCAGGCTTGAAGTCAAAAAAGCGCGTGAGGCGGTTCAAAAAATTATCGTCGAGTATGAGGCGAAAATGACTGAAATAAAAAAAAGTGCCCGTTTGTGGGGTGAATTTCCTTCAGGTATTATCAGTGTCGGCACAATCAAGCTCAGCGCAAAAAAAACGGCCGGTGTAAAGGTACCGGTGATTGACTCGGTGCAATACAATGTGGCGCGTTTCAGTTTATTCGCCAATCGTCCCTGGGTAGTGAGCGGGCTTGAAATATTAAAAAAAGCCGCTAACCTGAGAATTGAGCGGCAGGTCCTTGAAAAAAAAACCACACTTCTTGAATACGCGCGAAAAAAAACAACTCAAAAAGTGAATTTATACGAAAAAGTGCAAATACCGGAATACCGGGAATCAATCCTGAAAATTAAGCGCTTTATCGAAGATGAAGAAAACCTCGCCAAATCATCGCAAAAAATCCTTAAAGAACGCATGGCGCGCGCGGAGGCAGCATCATGATCGCAAGGATAAAAAAAATTCATTTACTCCTTTTTGCGCGTCAACAGGAAGAATTTCTTTGCGAACTCAGAAAACTTGGCGCAGTACATATCGCGGAAAGCGGACTTCCGGCTACGGAAGGGCTGCATTCCTTAAGGGAAAAGTCAAAAAGTATTGAAAAAGTTATTCTTGGTCTTCTGGCAATCATTAAAGAAAAAAAAATCGTAACCGGTAAAAATGAAACTGCCGATGTTTCAGAAATAACCTCCCGTTATGAAGATTGTCTGGTCCGGAGAACCGATCTTGAACTGAAAAAACAAATAATTTGCGCTGATATTGATATCCTTCAGCCTTGGGGTGAGCATGATCCTGCGGTTGAGGCGCTGCTTGCGGAGAAGAATATCCGATTGCGTTTTTTTGAAATTTCAAAAAAGAATTTTTCTGAAGAGGCATTCAATAATATACCCTATACTGTAGTATCTCAGGATGCTGATGTAATCAGAATCGCACTCGTCGATGCAGGCAGCGGAATACCGTTGCCGCCGAGGGGAGAAAAAATACTTCCGCTGCGCTCACTGCGTGAGTTGCGCGCAAAACTCGCAGAGATTGAGGGGTTATTATCGGAGAACAATCATACTCTAGAACGTCTGACCGCATACCTTGCATGTCTTGAAGATGCGAATAAAAAAGCTATATCCGAATGCGATATGGAATCTGCGCGCATCAATATGGAACATGCGCTCGACGATAAAGTGCGGTATATGATGGGATGGATCCCCGCAGAGAAGGCCTCTGCTGCCGCGGCACTCCTTGAGCAGTATGAATGCTGGTATCAAATCGAGGAGCCTTCACGTGATGATACGGTACCTGTTCTTCTGAAAAACAACCGCTTCTCGCGTTTGTTCGAGGCGATTACCGGTATCCTTTCATTTCCAAAATATTTTGAACTGGATCCGACACCTTTTTTCGCACCGTTTTTTGCCCTTTTTTTTGGTCTCTGTCTTGGTGATTTAGGCTACGGTGCGGTTATTTTCCTTATTTGCATAATTGGTGTGCTGAAAGCCGATAGTAAAATGAAACCCTATCTTAAACTCGGCATGGTGCTTGGTTTCATGACTATGGTCGCTGGTGTGGTGCTTAACACGTTTTTCGGTGCAGCCATTTTTCAGATTAAACCCGGTGAAGCCGCGTTTTTTTCAAAAGGCGCTGAACTCGCGCTTCTTGGAAGCGGCGCGCATGGTAAAGAATTTCCCGCAATGACATTTGCAATCTACCTTGGCGCAATACAGGTCATGTTCGGCATGACTTTAAACGGAATCAATAACATCATAAATAAAAGTAAAGCGTATGTGTTTGAAATAATCGGAAAGCTTCTTATCGTAATCGGTGTCCTTGCTGCGCTGGCCGATGGAAATTTTCTCGGTCTTGGAGATTATCAAATGGGAAATCTGCAGATCGGCGCGTTTTTCAGATCTTTGCATGAAACACAGATGTCGCTTGGTGTTACTGCAGCAGCGTGGCCGCATGCCCGGGTGCTTGCATCTATCCCGCTTATGGGAAATGTGCTGTATCTCCTTCACCGTTACATGATAATCAGTGTTGCGGGTATGAATGTGCTTTTATTTTTCAGTATTATCTACATTAACAAGGGCCGCAAAATAGGTTCAGCCTTCGGCGGATGGCTATGGCGTATGTATAATACCGCAACAGGGCTCATCGGCGATGGTCTTTCCTACATACGTCTTTTTGCGCTTGGGCTTGCGGGCGGGCTTCTCGGATCTTCATTCAACTACATCGCGTTTATGTTCATCACCGGTTCTGATGGTACAGTCAATTATGCGTCCGCCGGTTTTGCAGGCACCATAGTTATTCTTATTTTCGGGCATACACTCAATCTTGGTTTATCCGCGCTCGGCGCGTTTGTACACAGTCTCCGTCTCACCTTTGTTGAATTTTATAATAACCTTGGTTATGACGGCGGCGCAGTACGGTTCCGTCCGCTCGCAGAAAAACGGTAAATAACGGTAAATTATAGTACAGGAGAAAAAAATGGACACAATTCAAATCGGTCAGTTATTGGCAGCTATAGGACTTGCTCTCATGGTCGGTATGTCAGGGACAGGATCTGCAATCGGACTCGTCATCGGCGGATCTTCAGTAATAGGCATGCTGAAGAAAAAACCGGAAGCTTTCGGTTCCGGAATGCTTCTCGCCGGACTTCCCGCGACACAAGGGCTTTACGGCTTTGTGGCGTTTATTCTTTATACGCCTTTTGTAACTGCGCAAATGCCGCTTTTCCATGGTGCAGTGGTTCTCGGAGCAGGTCTCACAATAGGTCTAGTCGCGATGATATCCGCTATCCAACAGGGAAAAGTATGCGCAAACGGAATCGCCGCTATGGGAAGCGGACATAATGTATTCGGCAACACCATGATCCTTGCGGTATTTCCGGAATTTTACGCAATTCTCTCGCTAGTTGCGGTGATCCTTATGCAGGGTGTGCTGAAGTAAATGGTGGTGAAATTCCTTATTAACTACGCAATAGTACAAATAAAATGAGACCGACTGCTTCTTATTAAAATATACTAAGAAAGCAAGCCACAGAGGACACAGAGATATTCACGTCCATTCGCGTGTATTCGCGGTTAAAACCCAAAGAAAACTGCTAATGGACGCGAATTAACGCTGTAATTTTAATTCCTTTACCCGGTACGTGAAATTAAGACTTTGAATACTTTTCAATAGGACTTGATGTCTCTCTTAAACTAAGGATCACTCTGAAATGGCGGAACCGTACCGAAAAACAAAAATTATCGCCACTGTAGGGCCATCGGTACAGCACCCCCGAAAAATTCTTTCACTGCTGAAAAACGGCGTTAACGTCTTCAGGCTGAACTTTTCACACGGAGATCATGCTGCGCACCGCAGATCTGTCAGTATCATACGGGAGTCCTCTGAAAAGCTTGGAATTACAGTGGGAATTCTCGCTGATCTCCAGGGGCCGAAAATCCGTACCGGGAATACCTATCATGATTTACCCGTAAAGCTCAAAACCGGCGCCCATGTAATATTACTGTCCGGTACAGGTACCGTAAGCGGTTACTGTACTGAATCTCAAATCACTATTTCATATCCTACACTCGCTCAGGAAATAAGGCCGAGGCAGATAATTGTTATTAATGACGGCGCAATACTGCTTGAGGTAACGCGTATAGAACAAAAAAAAGAAAAACAAAAATTTGGAAAAATTCATTGTATTGTTCTAAGCGGAGGTGTGTATGCTTCTAAAAAAGGCGTAAATCTTCCGAATGTCCGCCTGCGTATTCCTTCGATGACAAACAAAGATCTTGCGGATCTTAAATTTATTCTTACCCTTGATATTCAGTATATTGCACTGTCCTTTGTCAGAAACGCCTCGGATATTATTGCGTTACGAAAGCTGACGAAAAAAAAACGTCCTGATATTAAACTAATCGCCAAGATAGAGAAACCTGAGGCGGCCGGGGCAATCGATGATATCCTTCAGGCCGCTGACGGAATCATGGCCGCGAGAGGCGACCTTGGTGTGGAAGCTCCTCCCAATGAAATTCCCATTCTTCAGAAAAACATAATACGCCGTGCTGAAGTGTTCCGAAAACCGGTTATAGTCGCAACCCAGATGCTCGAATCAATGATCACTAACGCACTTCCAACCCGCGCGGAAACTACAGATGTAGCCAATGCAATTTTTGACGGCGCCGATGCGGTAATGCTGTCCGGTGAAACCGCAGTAGGCGCGCACCCTGAAAAAGCGGTGAAAATGATGTCCGAAATTGCAGTCTCCGCCGAACGCAGTATCTACATCAGGAATAATCTTATGCGCAGCCGTATCGGCAGTACAGATATCGAAAGAGAAGCGGTTATTGCGGTATGCGAATCTGCCGCATGGGCAAGCGCGGAACTTTCGGATATTCCCATATGCGTATTTACTCTATCCGGCGATACCGTCATTATCCTGTCTAAAATGAGAACTACGGCTCCCATTTTTGCTTTTTCCCCGGATATCCGCGTGGTTAATTTACTGTCACTTGCGTATAATGTCCGGGCATTTCATATAATTTTTAAACAGCATATTGCTGATCTCGCAGAAGAAGCCGAAAAAATCCTGATTAAAAATAAATACATTTCACGCGGCAGCCGTATCATTCTTATTTTCGGTACCTCACCTGTACGCGGTGCGGCGAATATTATGCAAATAAAAAAAACAAGATGAGTGCTCTTCATTTGAGCCGCCTATGAGCAAACCAGACCTTGCACTGTCCAAAAAGATTCAGCAGAAAATAATCGAGGCAATGCCTCCTTTTGAAAAGATTACTTCAATGGAAAAACTCGCCCTTGAACTCCATGAGTTAAATCCCGGTTATTTTTTCAAACAATTAAAAGAACAATTTTCTCGTCATCAAAAAGAACTGAAGCAAAAACCATAATATGGCCGGATTTATGAAAGTAAAAAGACTATTATCAAAAATCGATGAATTGCAGAAACAAATAAACGATAAGCGTCCTTTGGATAAGGAACATCTTAAATCCTTACGAGGATATTACCGTGTCGGACTGACATGGGCAAGCAATGCATTGGAAGGCAACACTCTGACCGAATCTGAAACAAAAATTGTAATTGAAGACGGACTTACCATTAACGGTAAGCCGCTCCGTGATCATCTCGAAGCGTCAGGGCATGCAGATGCATTTGATTTTATGCATACGCTGGTTCAGAAAAAAGAGATTACCGAAAATGACTTGTTATCCTTTCACCGATATTTTTATAAAAAAATTGACGAGTCAAATGCAGGAATTTACCGTAACGTACAGGTATTTGTTTCAGGCTCAAAATATCCGGTAACACCTCCGGAAAAAATCCGATCTGAAATGGAGCGTGTTCTGAAAATGCTCTCCGGTTGCCGCGGGAATGAGCATCCCGTTGCCGCAGCAGCAAAGGCTCATAAAGATTTTGTTTTTATTCATCCTTTTATCGACGGGAATGGGCGTGTGGCCAGACTATTAATGAATCTGGTGTTGCTTCAGGAAGGATACACTATTGCGGTTATTCCTCCGGTTAAAAGAGCAGAGTATATCCAGTCTCTTGAAGAAGCGCATACAAATGATACGAAGTTTGTTGAGTTAGTATGCAGTGTCGTGTATGAAACTCAAAAGGATTATTTGAGGATGCTGAAAGGGAATTAAAGCCTGTGTATTTTCAAGAGATCGTACTGCCGGTATATGTTAAACGCTTAAGGGTTATTAAATTTTCGGCGAGAGCTTATTTTTAAGTAATTCATTTCCAATTAAAGCTTCGACAATGCTTCCGCTTCCGGTTGTCCCTCCCTGAATTAAAATTTCAGGAACAATTTTAATATTGTTTTTTGCCAGGTGTTCTGCGACTTGTACTACTGCAAATTGTTCGCGACCCATTGCATCAGTTTTTTTCTGAATCACTCCTGCTTCTGCGGTTCCCACTTTATTAATGTTTTCTGCCTTTGCTGCGCCTACAGTAATTAATACATACGCATCACCGTCGGCGGTGATTTTTGCAGATTCACGTTCGCCTTTCGCAGTTTCTACTTTTGCATCAGCTACCTGAGTTGCTATGTCTTTGTCGTAACGTGCGGCGGTCAGCTGCTCCTCTTTTGTTGCGGCCGTCTGCGCTTTAACAAAATCCTGACGTTTTTCCTCTGAAGCTTTCTGCATCAGGTACATTTCCTGCTGCTGTTCTGCAACTTTGCGGTCAGCAAGTATTTTCATAAGTTCCTGCGGCGGATTGATGTCTCCGATAAGAGTGTCTACACATTCAATATCATATTGCTTTAGGATTTTTTCAATGTGTAACCTCGCTTCTGCCTGCCGCTCGGCTCTGCCGTCAACAAATGAAAGTGCTTCCGAAGTCTGAGCGCTGTTTCGAAAATAATTTCCTATTGTCGGTTCAAGAACCTGAGATATCAGATTAGCAACTGTACCAAAACGGGCGATTACCTTCGGGGCTGCTATGCTTGAGATGTTAATCACTTGGGATACTTCAAGATTAAATGTAAATCCATCTTTTGATCGGACTTTGATAGTACTTAATTTTTCATCGAGACCGTGCACTTCATGAATATCATCCTTCCAATTTAACACTATGTTTGTAGTTGGTACCATAAGAATATCCTGAAGGTTGGAATTTATAGGATAGAGCCCGGGATCGAGAGTGGTTTCCCAAATACCTTTTTGTCCCTTTTTTACAATTTTTCCATGTTTAAATTCCAAACCAGTAACATCAATTCCCTCATCTCCTATAAATGAGTTAACAACGCCACAATATCCTACATTTACTCTGAGCATTTTTTCAATCCGTACCTGAGCGAACCAGGGATTAACTGCATATGCACCTGCGCGAAGTACAGGAATCTGTAAACCCTTCTGCCCATTGGCTTTGAGAAATGCGTCCGTATCCTGAAAGTTTTTGTGAATAGACAGATCAATTTCATCGGCAGCAATTTTCCCCTGATCAATAATGGGCTTCCCTTCCAGAATTGTAACTATACCGATACCGTCAGAAGGCACTTCAATCCATTTATAGGGCTCACTTACATCAAAAAGTTTAATATTTATCCGGTAAGTGCCCGGCATAAGATGTTGAATTTGGCGTCCTTTTTGTCCGCCATTCATAAGGAAAACATCACCTTTTTCAAAATTATTATGGCCATCCACTTTATCTGCAAGTAAACGGCCGTCGGGAATCTGGGTTCCGTCCATTGCGGTTACCATCCGAATATGTCCTCCAGGAACAACAATCGCAGGTACAGTTACTACCTTAAAGAGATACGTATTAATTCTGTACATTCCCGGAGTAAGGATTTGAACCTGCGGTCCTTTTTGTCCGCCATTTTGAAGAAATGCGAAACCGTCCTGAAAAAGATTACTTTCAACTGTTTCTGCCATAATTTTACCAGGAGGTATTGCTTTCCCTGCAATAGATTCTACAATTGCAATTTCATCTTCTTTTACAGCGGTTGCCGGTACAATCTCGACTTTGAAAAGGAATGGGTTAATACGGTACTCACCCGGAGGAATAATTTTAATTTGAGGTCCCTTTTGACCGCCGTTTTTTAAGAACGCTATTCCGTCTTGAAATGTATCACATTCAACATGACGTGCCATAAACTCCCCATACGGGATGGGGAGCCCGGTTACCGACTCAACAATCCCAATTTGATAATCTTTAATTACTACAAATCGAAGTTTTTTGGCAACCTGAATAAATGGTATTAAGATATGAAGACCTGGTACAAGTACCCCCGCCTGAATACCGATTTCCCCCGGCAGTGCTATTGTTCTTCCTTCTTTCATATTTTTGCCGATGTAACGTAATTCGATTACTGCGAGTTCATTAGCTTTTACGTTTAATAAAGCATTATAAAAAAGGATTATGAAAATGATTATTACAGGCAAAGACCACCAGGATAATAACAAAAATAGATCTTCCATACACATACCTCTGTTGCTAATTTGGATGAATTGAGCTGATTAAGAGATTATTCTTATATTATGACTAAACCTCTTAAAATTATTCACGCTCAGAATATATCATGTATTCGAAAAACATGTATGTCGTTTAAAATACTGCGGCAAATGTACTTTTTAAGATACACACAATTCAGAACCTTTTCCATAAGATCGAACTGGGTGAATTATAGTAATGATTGCTTGCCTCAAAACCTATCCGTGAGTCACTGCGCATTAAATGTCACAACTGTTTTGCGATTGCGATTTCGCTAGCGAACACGGCAGGCCTTTCGCTTTGCACATGTTTTTTCCTATCCAGTGCATTCGACGGAATTTTTTTTTTGTGGCATTTAAATTATTGTATTCATTTTCATAAACACTGTTTTGATTTACCCCGGAATATGCACTGCCGGAAGCAGATTTTTCCGATGACTGGCTGCTTCCCGATCCTTCAACAGTACGTGCGCCGCACCTGGGGCAATACGAGGACACCGCCGGTATTGAATTGCCTCAACTTACGCAATACTTTATTGCCTGCTGGCTGGAATTGTGTGAGGTTTTTCCCGGTTGTGTGTTACTTTCCTGTGCATAGATTGCATAGCTGCACCATAGTACAGCAATTGCAGTAAAAAGATTTATGCGTTTCATAATAAACTCTTATGTATTTGCACATTTATGTATATATAAATATAAAAATTACTATTTGTCAAATACTTTTTCAGTCTTCCAGTGAGATCTCAGAAAATGTGCAGCAAGCTTCGGTTCTCTTTCACGTGTAAAAATGCCTTTCCTATTACCCATTACCCTGAAAAAACCTTGTTTTGTAGCAAAGTCAGCGAAATTCCAAATATGTTCTCCTGTGATATACGGTAATGTTTTAAACAGTTCTATATATGCTTTAATAAATTCTTTCTGATATTCTTCACTGAACATAAGCGGCGGATCACTATGCATTCCCTGTACAGAATCGGCTCCGAATTCTGTAATTAAAATAGGTTTATCTTTGTAGTATGAATGCCATTTATTCAGTTCAAGACGTAAATTGTGTACCGCGTCATCAAGATTTCCTGCATCGCTGTACCACCCGTTGTATTTGTTAAGACAAATAACATCAAACTTTTTCATATTCATTTTTGTCTGTAATATTTTGCTGCCGCGCGAACCGTATCCGCTGCATGGCGGAAAAGAGTTGCATACATATGTAACCGGCCGGCCGGGGTCAAGCTTTTTCATTTCCGCTGCAAGTTTTGAATAATACGCATCAGCGGCTTTTTCATTACAGGCGGGTTCATTTCCAAGGCTCCACATAATAACACTGGGATGATTTTTATCCCGTGCATATAATCTGCGGAGCATCCCGAGATGATTATTAAGAGATTGTGAATAAATTCTATTTTTTTGAAACGCTTTTTGAGACCGTCCATCGTAACACTGTCCTACTGCCGGGAGTTCATCGATGACGAGAATGCCAGTCCGATCCGCATGAAAATAAACTTCTTCATCATAAGGGTAATGAGAAGTCCGTATTGAATTGGCGCCAATCCACTTAAGAAGATTAAAATCTTTCACCATACGCGCCCGGCTGTGGCCATGACCATGCAGTCTGAAATCTTCATGCATAGAACAGCCTTTAAAGTAAAACTTTTTATTATTTAAATAAAATGAGTTTTTGTGTATGTGTATTGTACGCAGACCTGTAGTGATGGTATACGCATCGGAGCCGTCAGTGAGAGCAAAATGAATTGTATACAGATGCGGATTTTCCGGACACCAACAGACAGGATTTTTAATAGAAATCGTTCCATGACAGGGCTGATTTTTAACACTCAGAACATGACGGCCCTGAGCATCACAAATGCTGATATTGACATTGTTTGACGGGAAGACAATATATTCAAAACCGGTCGGAATATTACGAACTGAAGCTGTTTTAACCGTAATGTCGGAAATCCGGTGCGCCGGCATGCCGCACAGCCAGACTGAGCGCAATATTCCCCCGTAGTTTAAAAAATCAAAGAAGTACCGTTCTCGGTTAAGAATAATACCGGATGAGTCGGTATTTATTTCCGGATCGCCCGGAGGGATTGTCTGCCAGGTCAGGATATTGTTTGAAACAACAGTAAGAATATTTTCTCCGTCGGTAAGGTATTTCTTTATTTCAAATTCAAAAGGAAGCTTTCCCCCGTAATTATTGCCTGCGAGGTTCCCGTTGATATATACTTCGCTGTAATAGTTAACTGCACCAAAACGCAGAACGATTTCCGGGTAGTGCTGCAAACTGTTATAAAAAGTACAATAAAAATTAATCCAGCCGCTGTATTCGCGTAATGAGGCGTCCTGAGTTATTTCATTATATGCACATGGCACTGGTATAAATTCACATTTTTCGGGTATTCGTTTTTTTTGAGCACGTGCCTCTCGGCCGGACGGCATTTTTTTAAATTGCCACAATCCGTCAAGTGTAATAGCGGTACGAAACTGATTGGTCTGGGGATATAACATACTGCCTCCTGAATAAATATTTGTAGTTGATAGCGTCACTGTTAATATCTTTTATTGTCTTTGAAGCAAGTATACATTGATATTCATTTGTAGTCAATGATAATTTTTTTAAAAATTTTTTAAAATTCATTGTATTATTGCCTAAGCGCAAAAATTGAAAAACCGAAAAATCAGTCACCCGAAAAACAGTTTCCCGGAGATCCTTAAAAAAAATTCAAAACGGAGATAATTTAGTGAAAATATTGCCTTTATATAAAAAAATCGCTGACGATATTGAAATACTCATTTCTTCCGGTAAATTGAAACAGGACGAACAGTTACCCATACAAGAAGATCTCAAAAAAAAATATAATACAACCCGGGTCACAGTAAATAAAGGACTTAAACGGCTTTTTCAAAAACAAATGATTTATTCAATACGCGGAAAAGGAATGTTTGTAAATTCAAAGAATAAAGTCAAAAAAATAAAAATTATTTTTTTGTCTGAAGAAATTGCGCTTTCAAAATATCAGGAAAATTTTTTTATTAAATTACATTCGGCAGCAAAACAAAAAGATATGCAGTGTTCAGTTGTTTCAATACTGGGCAAAGCATTGAATAAAATAATAGACGAAGTTTTAGAAACCAGCCCAACTGCTGCGGTTATATACCCCGGTTCATCGCGTCTTGTTGATGGGACCATTTCCGTAATTTTTAAAAAATTACATGAACATAAAATACCATTAATAGGTATTGAGTATTTCTTAAAAAATCTTCCCGGTTATTTTGTTACAAATGACAACGTCGTGAGCGGAGAAACCGCAGCCTCATATTTTCTCAGCGCGGGATACAGTGAAAGTATTTATGCAACAACAATTCCAGCGGAAATTATTTATTCAACCAAAATGAGAGGTTTTGGTTTTTCAAAAAAAACAGAAGAGTTCTTAAAAAATCCCGTAAAAAAAATTGTCTTTGCAAATGATGATGCAGTAAACGGTAACAATCTTGATTTAATTGTTAATGAATGTAAAAAAAAACGGACCGGGATTTTCGCGGTGAATGATTTTCTTGCTGATTGTATTCTCTCTGCATTGGTAAAAAATGATGTTGCTATTCCGGAGCAATGCGGTTTGATTGGTTATGGAAATATTCAGGCCTTGGATATTCAGACACATACACGCGTACCGCTTGCAACATTCGACACATTTCATGCCCAAATAGCAGAAAAATGCATCGAAATAATTGAAAAACATACAAACGGACAAGCAATACCTCAAAAACATCTTACTGTATATGAAGAGTTTGTAAGCGGCGGAACAGTACGCGATTGCTTAAAAAACAGTGAGAAAATCAATTTCCTATTATGAAAACATCTGTAGAAAATATTTGCATGTATACAAATATTTTAATGTATACTATTGACAATCTATGAAAATTAGATTATAATAGTCAATAGAATTTGTAAGAAAAGAACATATAAAAGGAGTATAAAATGCTACGTCAACTTTTAATTATTTTTTTAAGTGCATCTATAAATCTGATCAATCCTGTTATCGGTAATCCCCAAAAAGACGGTGAGTGGGTTTTCTCGGATGATGAGGCAACCATGTGGCAGGCATATAATTTTGACAATAATATGATTGCGGACGGCAAGTTTTCCGGAACCACCGTTTACGAAAAGGGTAAAAAAACACCGTGCGTATTTTCTGCTGAAAAATTAGAAATAGATAGCGCAAAATATAAAGTATTGAAAATAAGAATCAAATCAGATAAGGCTGGTATTGGGCGTGTCTTTTTCCGCCGTGCGGATGAAAAATTTTCTGATTCACAGAGAGCTGAATATACATTAGCAGCAAGCACTAATTATCAGGTTATAACGCTGGATTTTTCAAAAAATACTGAATGGAACGGCATAATCGATCAAATCCGGATTGATTGCATTTACGCAGACGGTGTTGAAATTGAGATTGATTCAGTAAGGTTTCTCAGCGAATTATCAAAACGGCCTGAGGCAAGCTGGGAATTTGATGACGAAGACGATCTCGAAGGATGGACTGCAATCACTTACCGTTCATATGTAATTAAAAACGGCAGCTTCAGCGGGATAACAGAATTTGAAAAAGGTATTAAGACACCGACATTACTCTCACCGGATGGATTAAATATCTCCTCAGAAAGGTACCGTACTCTTCAAATTAAGGTTAAAACAAGCCGTACCGGTGTGCTGCGTGTTTTCTTCAAAGCAGAAAATGAGAAATTCTCTGACAGCAAACGCTGGGATTGTCCGATCACACAGTCCGGAGTCTTTACAATAGCTGAAATTAATTTATCGGATAATGCCGGTTGGGCGGGAATTATTGATCAGTTCCGCATCGACGGAATTTACGCAGACGATGAAAGTGTTATTATTGATTATATCCGGCTTTCTAAGTCTGGTACTGAACTGCCAAAATCTGGTCAAGGAAATTATTTACCGTTTTTCGATCCATCATGCGGTGAAGAATGGAAAATTTCATCTTCAGGAGCTGCGGTATCTTCGGTAATTCCACTCGAAAATAAAAAAATTCTTGAAATCAGCGGGAAAGGCAGTTGTGTATTAGAAACAAGGAAAACTTTTATTGATTTCCCCCCGGCAGCCGGATATTATCGCCTTATTTGTGAATACAAATCCCGCAGTAAAACCGAAATGGAGATCGGGTTTACATTATTTAACTCATTGAATTCTGTTATTACCAATATACATACAACGCGAAATCTCGCGGTAGTGTCAGCACCATCATGGTCCGCAATTACAAATATTGTCTATTTTGATCCGCGGACGACAACGTTTACATGTAAAATTACAATTACTTCTGAAGATAAATTTCAAATTAAAAATATTTTTTTGTTAGAAGAAACAGCTACTGCCGGCTTCAATGAGACTATCTGGAAGGGATCATGGATATGGCAGAAGCAGGAAGAAAAAATAAAAAACAGATATTTCCGGAAAATGTTTTTTCTGTCGAACACGGTTAAAAATGCAAACTTATTAATCACCGCCGATGATGCAGTTACTGAAATATACCTGAATGGGAAACCGCTCGACGAAGGGAAATACAGTAAGAGCCTTTGGGAAATTGATCGGTATGACATTACATCTTTTCTACTGCCTGGGAATAATCTGCTGGCAATCAAAGCCAGTAATATCGGCGGTCCTGGATCTATTATTTGTGAAGCTGCATTTTACCTCGATAATAACACTCATCAATTTATTAAATCGGATAATTCCTTTAAAACATCTGATACTTTTTCAAAAGGATGGCATCAAACAGCATTTGTCGATTCTATATGGTCAAATGCCGTTGAATACGGAATGCCGCCCGTAAGCCCCTGGTATCATCTTGATCACTGTTATATGGGGCCGAAAAAACAAGTATTTCTGAAAAAGTTCATTTTCCCTGCTCAATGTGACCTTGGGAAAAACATAGCTTTTTCATGCATGTATGCGGGAATAAATGAAGAGATGAATCTTGTTTTATATTTAATAACGCCGGACGGCAGACGGATCAGGGTATTCAGTAAACGGATCAATAATCATACTCCTTCTGATGATGTTTCCATTGCCGGGGCTTTTATCATGCCGGATTGGCTGGATACCGGTATATATACCGCTGAAATCGGATTTTTGGAGGGAGAGAGTACCCCGCTGCACAATGCGGTGAAATCATTTACTGCTCTACGCGCTGCAGAAAGCACTTTAGGTTTTCCTTCGGTAAAAACAGCATTTAAAGAAGGCGGCATTCCATTTATTACAATTAACGGTACAGAATATGAAACAATGCACAAATATACCTGCGTAAACGGATTTATTGAAAAAAAACTGGGACTTTGCCGTGATAATCAAATACATGTGTACTGGTTTCACCTGTTTCGCTGGGGATATAATGCACAGGGGAAATATGATTTTTCAAAAATGGATGACGAGTGCCTCAAACTGCTCAGTATAGATCCATCAGCCTATTTTCTTATTCAGATACCTGTGGACAGCTTTCATAATCCTGAAATGATGGAATGGAATAATGCAAATTCACAGGAATTGGTGAAAGATGAAAAAAATAATACGGTTTTATCCGTGCATAATTTACCACAGCAAGTTCCAAGCTATGCATCAGTGAAATGGCGGAATGAACAGAAAAAAAACCTGACAGCGGTTGTCTCTCATCTCTCCGGTTCAAAATTCGCCGCGCGGGTAATCGGTCTCATGCCGTTAAGCGGCCTTGGTGCTGAGTGGGTATATTGGGGAGCGCATAATAAATTATATACCGATTACAGTGAACCGTTCCGGAAATCCTTTGCGGATTGGCATAAAATAAAGTATACAAATATTGTGCTTTATAATCAGCGTTTTAACAGCCGTCTTGCGGATTTTAATGCTATTTCACTGCCGTCAAAATCCGATAGACTGAGTAAGGATATTTTTTCTCTTCTGCACCCCATAAAACAAAGGCCATTGATAGATTTTCGTCAGCATTTTTCAGATTTGACAGCTGAAGCGATTCTCGATTTTGGCAAAACTGTTAAAGAAGCAAGCGGAAGAAAAATTCTATACGGAACATATTACGGCTACAACACCTACGTAAATACTCCGAACTGGAATGAAAGCGGTCATTTTTCTCAGAAAAAGCTTCTTGAATCACCGGATATTGATTTTTTGGTTTCACTTGTAAGGTACGATAACCGTGATGTCGGCCAGGAGTCAGGGTTTATGATACCGGAAGCATCCTTAAAATTAAACCGGAAATTAGCCTCTGTTCAGGCAGACATCCGCACCTTGAATGCAGCAGGAAGAAGCGATTACGGCAGGTTATACACATTGCAGGATACTCTTGCGGTAATAAAAAGAGAATTTTCCATAGCACTAATAAAAGGGGCAGCGCATGAATTCGGGTATTACGGACATGGCTGGTATGCATCAGACCACCGGCTTATGGATGTAATGGGCAAAGCAAGACGTATAGAAAATGAAATGCGGGGTATCGCCCGTACCTCAGCTGATCCGAAATCATCATTTGCAGTGATAGTATGCGATGACTCATCCTATTATTCTTCTCAGGATAGTTTTCTGCAGTTATACGCGGTGAGAGAGCAAATGAGGAACTTTCCTCACTCAGGTGCAGGCTTTGATGTGTATTTATTATCCGATATCGAAAAAATACCGGAGTATCGCTGTTATATTTTTCTCAATACATTTTATATTTCACAAAAAAACATTGATTATATTAATAAAAATCTTAAAAAAGATAAAAAGACTTTGGTATGGATATTTGCGCCGGGGTGTCAGAGTGAAACGGAAATTAATTTTAACCGCAGTGAATCAATAACCGGTTTTAAATTACGGTTATCAGGCGAAGTGCAGTATCCCGGCGACATGATTTTAAAACCGGAAGGAGAGTTTTCGTCCATCATTACCCAAGAAGAAGTAATTCCCTTTCCGAAAGGAGAGACCGGCCCGCTTCTCGCGATTGAAGACGGCGTTCCGCTCGGTCAGCGCCGTCAAAACAGTGATGTAGTTGCTGCCGTAAAAAAATATCAAACCTGGACATCAATCTACTCAATTTTTCCAAATCTGACACCGGCATTTCTTCAGTACACTGCAAAGCAGGCCGGATTACCGGTGTTTAATGAAAACAGGTCAGATGCAACATATGTAACTGACAGGTTATTGTGCCTGCATGTGGGTAAAACCGGCAGGCGCTCGCTGCGTTTTCCCGGCAATACTTCTGAGGTAAAAGAACTTTTTACCGATACGGTATATAAAACACCGAAAGGAATTTTAAATATTGAGGTGCAGTTTCCTGATACGTATTTATTTTTTTATTGAATTCCGCAGATACCGGCAATTCAGCACTTTTTCCATTAAGTTATTCAAAGTATAGTAGTAGTGATTACTTGCCTCAAAACCAAGCCGTGAATCTTTCCGGCATAAATGCCAAAGCCTTGCGGCAAGAGCGGATTCTTCATCAAGCAGCAAAAGAAGTTCTTTAATATTTTTTTCTTTTTCTGATCTCAGCCGATTAAACATTATCTGCAGGTATGCACTGCGGAAATGTAAATAACATGTCTCTGCAACACGGTGAAGTTCCGAGTATGAATCTATATAATCTTTGTGAATATTATTGCCTATTTCAGTCAAAGTATCCAGCCCTTGTTTCCACTGAACACATAATTTTTCATACTGTGTCTCAAATACATCCGGCGGATAACAGGCCCGCCATCCCGTTACGTCGTCGTAGGGAAATCCGATCATCGTTGCGGCGTAACCGGTCTTTGCGGCAAAAAGAAGATTTGCCGGACCGAAATTCTGAGGTCCTACATACAGCACACTCACATGAAAAGGGAATTCTGTGAATGCTCTGCCAAGTTGTTTTAACGAATTGCCGATTGAACCTGATGCTGTACCGAAATGACTCTGTAAATATTCATCAGGTGACTTAATTAAAAGCTCCAAATTTGCAGAAGGATAGCCGCCTAATGTCCAGCTGAGCAAGATATTGTCAACATCTGCGGCTAGTAAATTATCTTTATGTTCCTGAATTAAGAACGGCACAGGTATATACGGTACGGCAGAACATTCCCAGGTGTTGTTGAACTGTACTTTAGCCATAACCGACATATTCCGGTTTTTGGCGGTTTGCCAGATGTGACGGGAATATGCAGAAGGACCGACCTGAGAAATGGAATAATCAATGACATCAGTATTAATCCCGCTTTTATGCACCGGCAAGGCCTCCTCGCTTGTTGCGCATAAAACGATATCGGGCTGTAAACCATGGATTGTATCCGCCGGCAATGACTTCTGATCCGGATATACAGTCCGCCAGCCCCAATTCCAAACAAATATTTCAGCATTTTTTTTTATACTGCGTATTCCGGCCGCTATGGTATTATTTACTTCCGCTATCACCGTACTCACCGGTCTTTGCGCACACCGGGGGCACTCTGCGCCCCGTCCGCGCGAGTGGCAATGCGTCAGATTTTCACTCATACTGATTGTAAAAACTCCCGCGAGGCCGGGTGATTGCCGGAAAACCCATGCGGAAGCTTCATGAAGAAATTGAAGGTTTTCCGGTTGTGATGTGCACAGAGCTGAGGTTAATCCATCAACACTATTTACTCCGCGCAGGGTGGGGTGTGCATCAAAACAGTCGGCAGGCAGCGCACGGGGTTCATTTAAATAGAGGAAAAGACTGATGCCGTGCCGCTGTGCCCGTTCTATCAAAGTATTTAAATTATCAAAACGGGATTGATAATCTTTTGATAAATCACCGGCAGGTTTCCATGGATAGAGCCGGTACAAAACCGCGTGCAGCCAGACCGCGTTTACCCCAAGTTCTGCATACCTTGCAAGAAGCCCTTCGGGATAGGGATCGTTTTCTTTGAGATTGTGCAGAACATCTCCGGTACAGCCGAAATAGGAATGTATCAGGCGCCACTCGAAACGGCACTGCGTTGTATCAGTATGTGTTTTCAGGGAGGTATATGGTGCAGATAATGCATCAATAAAAGAAAATGGTTTTTCATCTGAAGCAGTATCCTGATCAGGGAAATATTCATGCAGTATCCGTGAAATCTCTGCGGTTTGTATTTTTTCCTCCTCTTTGAGCTCCCGGAAGAAAACTTTCGGACAGTCCGGTTTAAGATAACCAAGTTTATGCCATAAAAAATCTTCTTCCTGCAATACCGCATTCAGGCGATCAGTATTCCAGCCAAGCAGTGCAAGTAATTGATCATACGGTAAAAGATGCCAATTATTCCGGATAACCGTCAGATAACCCCGCCGAAGCCATATTTCAGAATTACCGACATCACAAGGTAATCCCATTTCTGCAGCGGCATGATGGATCTGGCTTTCTGCAGCACAGAGTACCTGAGCGATAGTTTTACCTGGGACAATTCCCCAATTTCGGAAAATTACGGCTTGATGAAGGGCAGGAAAATGCGGGAATGAGAGTGCACGCGGGTGGGTACCAAGAGGGAGGGGAGAGTACATCATACTTTAAAGCCTTTCCTTTCCATAATCCTTGTTATTACATTTTTGGATTTTTTTATTTTATTTTAACACTAAAAAAAGATGGGTAGTTAACGCCATAAAATTCTGCTCCATAATTCCTGCTTTAAGCTGGAATATTTGACCGGAATAAAGTTCTTTTACAGTTTTCGCATTTTTAGGGAAAAATATTTTTCGTTTCCCGCCGTTATTAAAATGCAGTGCGATAAGATTATCAGACATATACAATGTGTCTTCACTATTAAACGATGCAATGTGCACTCCGGCATTATGCGCAATTCCGCGTAAAAGATTGGGCGGCAGACAAGGTGAAAATGAGTATACAGAAGTCCATGTTTTGTACTTTTTTACTGAAAGAGCCGGATTGCCGGTATTTTGATTTATTCCAAGAATTTCACCATCCGACGGTATAATTTCCGGCCCAAGAGTGTGCATTGCATAAAGAGGATTTGCGAATTCGGTGTTACTCATTGAATATGGCTTGTACTGCTCATTATTTGCACAATAGACCGTCATCGGATGACTGGTATTTGTAATGCGTATATGAACTGGGACTGCCCGATTAATGATTTTCATTTTGATCCCTGTTACCTGTTCAAGCGATGCAGTATTAATTCCATTTTCTTCGATGATGCCTGGCGCATATATCCACACAAGCGTCTTATCATTTGCTTTTAATTTATCATTAATAAAATGCTTTTGTTGTTCAGTTAAATAATATGCATTGAGAAAAATGTATACCTTAAATTCAGGCATTTTAGAAAGATCGGACAGAAGAAAAGTGCGTATACCAGTACCGGTATAGTAAATATTACGAAACTGTTCTTTTACCGTTTCACGGTGCATAGGTGCACTTTGAATTGAAAAATGCGTTGCGCGTTCATCTACTAAAACGGCAATTGATGTTTCTCCATCCAGAATATTCCGTTTTACAGAAAGCATTTCCTCATCTATCTTCCTGCATCTTTTAAGTACATCACCAAGCCGCTTGTCTCTTTCAATCCAGCCGTAAGAACCGTACCCAAACTCGAATCCGGTTCCGCTTATAAGATTATGTGCATATTCGCGTTTTATTACCTCGGCACTTTCAAATAAATTATCAGTTGCGCCGAATATTTTTCTCTGTTCATGATGCGTACGCAAATCAGACTGCATCGAAATAAGTTTATCGTGAAGAAGAAAAGAAGACTCGGCCGACATGAACCCGCATGCACTGCCGATTCCCCGGTTCTCATATCTGCGCAAAGTGGCGAGAAAATCTATGTTTGAAGAATTTAGCATTCTTTCAAGATTAAAATGTCCGGATTCGCTTTCGCGGTTTTCTATCATGTATGTAACGTATCCGTAGTATGTGCCGAAGAGAGCATTTCCGCTGCTTTCTTTTTTTACGGTGTCAGCAAATTCCAAAATGAGACCGCTCATAATATTATCAAAAAATTCTTTCATATTAATTAAAATGACGTCTTTTTTTGGATTTAAAAAACCAAAATACTCAGACTTTATTCTTTCATTTTTAGAGGGCATATTTATTTCATTAAAAGAAAAATAATTATTTCCGCTGAGTTTGTTAAAGATTTTAATATCACTGTATTTCTCTTTAAGATAATTATTAAATTTAATTTTGAAAGGGGTGGAATAGTCAACGAATAGCCCCTCGTGTGATCCCCAATACACCCATTCACCTCCTGGCGCACCAATAGGGAAATAGCCAATTACTCTTTGTCCGTATACTGATTTTTGTACATGCCGAACAAGATGTGTTAACAAATTTTTAGCTTCGTTTACATATATATCTGATGCAAAACTTGGTACTGGATGCTGTCCATTAAATACTTGAATTTTTGAATTAAAGTTCTCGTCTTTAACCATTTCATTCGGATATTTATTAATAAATTTATACACACTCTGACTATGCGGCCAAGCTCGAAGATCAACGGGAATTTCCAATACAAATCTCGCATTCGGATTAATTGACAAAATCCGTGCACAAGAATCATCCAGTATACGCCAGTCATATTTTCCTTCGTCATCCCAAAAGCCTATAGTAATAAACTCAATAAAATAAAGATTAATATCCGCATCTTTCATATTTTTAAAATATTCACCGAAGGAAAAACCCGTAACATAATTATGAAGCGGCATTAGTTTGTTTGTGCCGGAAATAATAACCGGCACTTGTCCGTTCATTAGTATAATACGGTTTTTAACTGCGGTATTTGCCGAATTTGTTATTACGACTTTATAGTTTGTATTAAAGTTGACATGAGCGTTTTCAGCCTCTACACTGACTTTATAGTGCCCTGAGGGAATGTAATCCGGAGGAATGAAATTAGTAGCAACAACTGCATCGTTTTTAATTTCCATTTTTGTAATTTCTTGAGAATATATACAGTATTTATCTGCACTTTGTTGATTATCTGGATCCGGACTTAAATATATTTTGATATTTTCTTTTATTCTATCTGAAGAAAATGAGTACTTTAGAGTAATATTTGAATGAATGAATATTTGATTCGGTAAAATAAATTCTTTTATAACAACCATATTCGCCGTTGACTGTAAAAAATCTAACGGAAATGTTGAATACTGATACCGCGGTAATGCCGGTTGTTCTTCTGCTTTAGTCCAGCCATTGTCATTAAAAAAAGAGTTTTCCCAATTCTCTTCAAATACACTACTGGTAAGAAATGAATCGTCAGATTTAATATGAAGAAATTCCGGCTTTTTATTACCAACATTTTTTAGTATAATTCCCGCGTCGCATATAAGCCATCCGTATAAATACCCGCCCATGCCCCCATACGCAGATAACGCGAGAATATTTTTTCCTTTAACAAGATAGGGCTGTAAATCAAAATAATCCGGAGAAGCATGCCACTGTGAATTTTTTGTCAATAAAATTTTTTTGCCGTTTATGTATACATGTTCGAGACGGTTGTTTGCCGTAAGAGTCAGCATTGCCCTTTCGCTGACATTGTTTAAAATAAATGTTTTTCTAAAATATATTACTGCCGGTTTTTTTACAGTATCAGCAGAAGCCTTATCCGCATGCCATATAGGTTTTCCCGGCCATAGGGACGGAGCATGTTCATGCGGAAGGAGAACTATATTGTCAAGGTACGCAGTTTCAGTACCTGATTTATTGATTGAAAAATTCATCTCAAAAAACGCAGTTCTATCGTGAAGTATTATTAAATTAGTATACAGCGTTTCTTCCTGTCCCGGCCGCGTGTTTATTAGAAATTGCGGCATATCAATTTTCTCATTTAAAATATTATAGCAATTAAATATGACTGAGATAACATCAGTGTTTTTTTGTTTTGCTGTTGAATAATATTGGAAATTTAAGTCATATGCCGAGTTTAGCGGAGCATAGTCAATTGAAATTCTTTCAGTAATAAATTCAATTTTACCACGCCCGGAAAGACGCATCAGTGTATTAGTTTTTAGTTTTTCTGCTTTAGCACCCGATTTTCCGTCAACTGTTATTGTCCATTTTTCGGGTAACCCTTTATTGTCAATAGTCTCAAAATTGCCGAACGGAACAAGACCAGGTGCGGATGTTATCTTTTTTAGTTTAATCCAGAAAAGATAGAATTGTACTCCGTCTTCATACAATAATTCAATCCGGAATTGTGAGATATTATTTGTCCAATTAGTGCGGAATGCTCCTGAAGCAAGATTAGTGAGCATACAACGGACAATATTTGTTGCGCCATTGCCTTTTGGTATGGTAAATTCTGCATATCCCATGTGTGCTGCTGATTTAAAGCTACTCCCTTCTTGGCAGAACCATACTCTGCCTTTTCCTCCTTTCTCTGTAGATATATTAAGTTCAATACAGTTATAATCCTTAGAGTTAACGATAAGTTCTGGAGAGATAAGTACCGGTGTTTTTTTTCCTCTCTCATAAACAATTTTTCCCGAGAGTGAGCCACTTTTTATAACTTGATTATCAATAAACTCTGAATTCCATCCAAGACTATCTCCATCACTATTGAAAATCCATTCTGTTTTATTAAGTTTTGATTTACTGTCAGATATTTTTATCCATTCAATGCTGAAATTTGCTCCATTTTCATATGTTATATCAAATCTAAGCTGATTTATTTTACCGTTCCAGTTTGAATGTGTAGATAATACACACTCTACTGTTTCGTAAATTCCGCCGCCTCTTGCAGTAAAATCAGCAAATCCCAAATCATCCGTCTTAAAGGAAAGGCTTCCTTCCTTTCGGAACCAAATTCGTCCACGCTGTTTACCCACAGTGTCTATTTTAATTCGAAATTCGACTGTATCAACGGCATCAGCATCAATAACTACTTCAGGTGAAAACAGAAATGGTGTTACTTTTCCTTTTTCATAAACTGTTTTGCCCTTAATTGCCCGGTCTTCTAAAGAAAAATCTTCGACATTTGCTGCAGTCCAGCCGAGAGTGTCCTTATCTGAATTAAATCTCCAGATTAAATTTTGATCATTAGGCATAAGAAACGAATACAATAAACCCAAAACTATCAATATTTGTTTAATCATTAACGTTCTCCTTATTAGCTGTCATTGATTCATATTATAATCTATTTTTCATGCATTGTCAATAGTATACATATATTTACATTAGAAAAATAATAATTAATATATAAAGAATCAGCATTTCCCTTTACCGCACCCTTCACCTTTCCCTATACGCCCTTGGACTAACACCTGTATGTTTCTTGAAAAATCTTGAAAAATACAGCTGATCCTCCATGCCGGCCTGTTCTGCAATGCATTTGATCGTCACACGGCTTGAGGAAAGGAGAAACTTGCTTTTCTGTAAACGGAGATCATTCAGGTACTTGCGCGGCGTGCGTCCCGTATGCGTGGTAAATAATTTTATGAAATGTGAACGCGACAATCCCGTACCGGGAAAGAGCGATTGTACAGTGAAACGGCTGTTCTGGATATTTTCTCTGAGGATCTCTTCAGCGGCGCTGATTACATAGGGTTTTCCTGAACTACACTGTGACACCAGGTACTGCTGAAGTACCTGCAGGAGAAGGCCGCACACAGGGTGTGAAGGTTCATGATTTTTGCAGAATTCCCGGTGCAGAAGTGCGGCAACGCCTGTAACCGGCTCTCCGGGTTCATCTATGAATACCGGTATGCCGCCTCTTTCGATTATGTTAGTGAATTCAGGAAACTGTCTGACCTGGACGGAATAATTTGTATATCCTTCATCAGAGGTTTCGCTATGCGGAATATTCGGGGGATTACATATGATGGTACCGCGGACAAATGAAATTTCTTTTTTTCCCGAGCGGGCCCTTCCGCTGCCGCTCGTGTAGATTATTATATCCCAGAACGGATGAGAATGAGCAGGGAAATGAAAAAACTTACGGTCAGTTTTTTCAATAGTTATCAGGTTGGTTACTTGAGGCATGCGCGGTCATTTCCTGACCATTTGAAAAAAAACTTCAGGTATTTTTGTCTGTACGGCAAGTTCAGATCCGTCCATTTTTTTAAAATTGATACTCAAGGCATGAAGAGCGAGGCGATGCGCTCTGTCATGAATAGCCCGTGATTTTATTCCGTATTTGGAATCCCCGGCAACAGGGCAACCGATAGATGCGAACTGCGCGCGGATTTGATTTTTTTTACCCGTATGCGGAGTGATAATAACAAGACTTCTGGACTGGCCGAGCTCTTTTAACGTATAGGATAATGAGACTTTCATCCATCCATTTTCAGTTTTTTCATCTCCGGATGCTGCAGGAAAAAAAGAGCAGGGACGGACGTGCATGTAATGATTTGCATCTTCACGAAGCCATGAGGTGATTGTTCCGGACGGCGGTTCGGGAAACCCGCATACTGCCGCGGCGTACGTTTTCAGTGTGTGCTGCCAGTTATCCTGAATAAAGCTGCGGATTTTTTCATCTCTGCAGAACATGAGCAGGCCGCTCGTGTCACGATCAAGACGGTGCACAATCCAGACTCTGTTCCGGGATTTTGAATTTCCTTTCCGGACGTAATCGGTGATAATACGGTATGCGGTTTTTTCTGTGTGTGCGCTGCCGGTACTTACAGTCAAAAGTCCCGGCGGCTTGTCGATGATTATATACTGCGCATCTTCGTAGACGATGCGGATGTTTTTAGGAAGATGCCTGCGGCATGTCATACAGAATAAACTGCCCAAGAAAGGACTTGAACCTTCACGGCATTACTGCCACTGCCCCCTCAAAGCAGCGTGTCTACCAATTCCACCACTTGGGCGAGGAGTATTCTGAACATTTGCGGCAACGGGAAGAACCGGGTTTCTCCGGAACTTACACAAAAGCACAGACATGAGCGGGTGATGGGAATCGAACCCACCTCATCAGCTTGGAAGGCTGAGGTAATAGCCTCTATACGACACCCGCATAACAGAATAAATACTCATGTGCTTGGAGGGAGAAGGATTCGAACCTTCGAAGGCGTTGCCAACAGATTTACAGTCTGTCCTCGTTGACCGCTTGAGTATCCCTCCCTGAGTATTCCTGCATTATTTAAAATTGTAATATTATTCAGCTATTTTGTCAAATAAAATTATTACTGTATTTTACCGTAGTAATATTTTACAATCAGGTATATCAGTGATGTTTCTGTGCTCACTTTTGTGCAGAATATATTATTAACTTCAGCTCTTAAGAGGTATTACATGAAAATTTTACATTTCTTTTTCATACTATGTAAGAAGGCCATTACCGCATTGTGCATTGCGCTGGCGGTGTGTATTTCTTCAGGCGTAATCACCGGATGCGGAAAAAAAAGACAGGCGTATTCAAGCCCTGATTACCGCAAAGTTATGAGTGTCAGGCTTATGTTTAAGGCGGGAAAATTTTCTGAAGCACTCCCTGAACTTGAAAAACTTGCTGTACTTCCTGATGCATCCGGCGATGTACTGTACTATTACGCTCATTGTCTGCAAAGAGAGCGGAACGATACCGTACGTGCGGCAGAATACTATCAGAAAGCGATTAAATGGTTTGACATATATGCGAGTGAATTTCCTGAAGATGAAAACTATGAAAAGGCCTTTTATAATCTCGGCATTATTTATTATAAAGGGAGCACTGCTGACCTTCAAAAAACCAAAAAAATATGGGATTTGGGATTAAAGAGAAATTCTAAAAACAGTAATATAAAAAAACATTATGCAAACCTGCTTACTGTACTGGTATTTTCTGAAAACCGCGACATGATAAAGGAATTTATGAACGCTTTAAACAGTGCCTCTGATAAAAATGAAATAAAAAAAATTCAAAATCAGTATTCTGAAAAAATAAAAAAAATAGATACCGCAGTACTTAAAAATATCCGGGATAACAATATTGCGGGAATAGGTTCAGAAGAAATAGATCTGGTCAGTGATGTAATACTCAGATTTGATGACTTGATAAAGTTGCGGATGGAAGAACTGCAGTAATCCCCTGTGAAGATATTTTTAAATCCATTCCGGAGTATTCGCGTTTATTCGCGTCCATTCGCGGTTACAGCATGCAATTGAACGGGAATGTTGAGCTGTTCCGATACAAGCGATGCGTAGAGTCCTGAACGCGCCATAAGTTCCTTATGCGGCCCCTGTTCTGCAATTCGTCCGTCTTTAAAAAATAAAATTTTATCAGCGCTGAAAACTGTAGATAAACGATGGGCGATAATTACCATGGTCTGGCGTCCGCGCAGATTATCCATGGCCTTCTGCACCTCAGCTTCTGAAAATGAATCAAGAGCGCTCGTAGCCTCATCAAAAAAAAGCAGTCTTGGTTTCCTGAGCACCGCTCTTGCGATACTTATTCGCTGGAGTTGACCTCCGGAGAGTCCTCTTCCGCCTTCTCCGATAACGGTGTGATATCCAAGAGGGAAATCCATAATAAAATCATGCGCATTGGCAATTTTTGCTGCAGCTTCAATTTCTTCAAACCTGAACCTGCCCGGCACCGGCGATATGTTTTCCAGCACCGTGCCGGATAGAATTACCGGTTCCTGAGGTACCACACCTACAAGCCGCCGCATCGACCGCATATCAATTTCCGTGGTTTTATAATCATCAATCCGTATCTCACCGCTTTGAGGTTTGTACAGGCCGAGAATTAAGTTTACAAATGTTGATTTACCCGAACCGGAAGCGCCGACAATTCCCACTGCTGCGCCGGCAGGGATATGTACGCTGATATCTGAAAAAAGAGACCGGTGCGATTCGTAGCTGAATGACACATGGTCAAAGTAAATATGTCCAGTGAGTTCACGGACTGCGGGCTTTCCTTCGTTTTCTTCAGTTTCCTCAGAATCAAGAATTTCGCGTATGGAAGTGACACTTTCGGAAAATTCACTGAGAGCGGGATAAAAATTCATTACGGCTAAAATATTTTCAATAATCATCCCGATGTATTGAAGAAACACAATCAGCTCCCCCAGACTGATCCATTTTTTTATTACCGCAACTGCTCCAACGGCTGCTATACATATGGTGGTCATCTGCCCGATAACAGTGATTGACGACGCGAACAAACCGAGTACAAAATTTAATCCGATAAGTTCCTGCAGCTCATGTTTTCCTCTTTCCTTCAGCCGGTTGATTTCATATTCTTCTTCTCCATGCAGCCGCGCGAGTTCGGCTACGGTCAGAAAACTGCCGACCTGTGCGTTAAACCTTTCATTGGCGAGGCGCACAATGCGCTGGCGTTTTTTCACCGACTTATGAAATAGCCGGTGTATCAGGATAAATGCGGGAATGAGCAGGAGATATAGGGAAAAAAGAAGAGGATTAATCAGAATAAGCGTTACTGAGGCAAAAACTACGGAAATAAAAACAGACATACAAAGAACGGAAAATTCCATTCCGAAACGCTGCAGCTTATCCACATCAACCATTATTTTTGAAAAAATTCTTCCGGAATGATATTTAATATGAAAACCGAGGGATAAAATCTGCAGTTTATTTATTATTTTTGCACGTATTAAGCGGGACACATCAAGAATAATTTTCCCTTCCAGGTGGAGCATCTGCGCACGGTGAAAGAGCACATGAAAACCATATGAAAGAAGGATAATACCCGCAGCAACTGCTACCCCGGGGATGTTTTTAGCCGGTATGAGAAAGTCAATAATATACATGAGTGTGATAGGCGTGAGCAGTGAAGGAAGCCGCTTTATAAAAAAGAAAATAAGCGGCCATATGAGTTCACGGCGGTATGGTTTGAAAAAATCAATATAGAATGCGGCGTCTTTGATGAAGCCGCGCAGATTTTCCGGGCGTATTGGTTTACTACTCAAGTTCTTCCACCGGGATGTTAAGCTGCCTTGAGAGTAGCGACGCATATATTCCGCGCGCGCGGATTAATTCACGATGTGTGCCTTTTTCGGCCGCAACTCCTTCCTGCAGAACAACGATCATATCCGCCCGCGCTATAGTCGACAAACGGTGCGCAATTATAAATTGGGTGAGGTGTCCGTGCATTTTCTCTATGGAGGACTGTACATTTTTTTCACTTGCGCCGTCAAGTGCGCTCGATGCTTCATCAAACAGCATTATTGCAGGCATTCGGTATAGTGCCCGTGCGATAGCAAGACGCTGTTTCTGTCCGCCGGAAAAATTTCTTGCTTCTTCTTCGACAATGCTTTCAGTGCCGCCGGCAAGCCCCTGCACGAATTCCCACGCATCAGCTCGAACAAGCGACTCCTTCAGTTTTTTAAAATCAGGAACCGTATCTCCATGCGTCACATTCTGGCATACCGTGCCTTTGAAAAATACGGGATCCTGCTGCACCACAGAAACCGCGCGCCGGACGGAATGCATATTCCACTTTTCGAGAGGAATTCCGTCGATTCTTACCGTGCCCGACCATGGAGTATACAGACCAAGCAAGAGTTTCATCAGGGTTGTTTTCCCCGTACCCGATTCGCCGATAATTCCCACACTTGTTCCCGGAAGCACATGCAGATTAAAATTGTTAAGAATCGGTCTGTCTTTCTCGTATCCGAAAACAACATTTTCAAACCTGAGATCGCCCTGAATGTTATTGGACTGATTTGTTAATTTCCGGTTTTTGGGGCTCATCGTACAGGCGTGCAGTCCTGCGTCAGGTGTGTTTATTTTTCCCGGAGACAGTGCGGTTATTTCTCTTACGGCATGGACGGCTTCTCTGAATTCCAGGTATTGCGGATAAATATTAATCAGATTAAAAAGGGAATTAATTAACAAACTGATATTAAGCAGAAACAGCACCATTTCTCCAATGAGGAGACGCTCCCTGATTACAAAAAGACTGCAGAGAAAAATCATCACAAGATACATTCCCTGATTGAAACTGTGAGCGAGGGATCCAAAGGCAGCCATTGTACCGATAACCGTGCGCGAAACCTGCATGACTCCTCTGTTTTTTTTTTCGAGCCGGATAGATTCGTTTTGCTCTTCACCATGTACCCGGCTGAGAAATGCGGACTGTATAAACAGACTGACGGCCTGACCGAGGTTTTCATGCGCAATTCTTCGCTCATGCATAGTTGCTTTCATTTTTTTTATTGACATCTGCCGGAGAATTGAAAATACGGGAATAATTAACAGGGTTAATCCGAGCAGAGCCGGCTCTATGATAAAAAAAACAGCTGCCGTCCAGAAAAAAGACAGCAACGCGCCGAACCCGCTGTCAATAAAGCCGCTGAAAAAATTATGAATAGTTTTGACAGAGGCGACAATTTTAGTAAAAAGCCTGCCCTTTTCAAAAGTTTCAAAAACTGACTGTTCGGCCTGCTGGATACTTTCAGCCATGCGGTATTGCAGTGCAAGCGCGAGGCTTTTCCAGGTACCGGCATTCCCGTATGAAAACGAAACCGCATGAAAAAAAATATTACATAACCCGAGAACAAATGCAGCAATAACTGCAATCCATATTCCGCGGAAATCAGCGGATGGAATAAAGCTGTCAATAATCAGTTTAATAAGGAGTGGTATGCAGTAAATGGGAATTGCTTTTGCAGTATGGAGAAGAATGTTCCAGCCAATTCTGCTTTTCGGCCATGGCGCGAAAGAGAGCACAAAAGACGCATCTTTTAAAAATGACTCCGTTTTTTCCATTTCAGTATCCGGAAAAAATAAACCGCGCGATAGATACTTTATCGCGAACTACTTCGGCGGTGATTGACGTGTTTACCGGCAGCGCATAGGCGTCATCGAGAATTGATATCCTCAGTTCAAATACTGTTTCACCACTTACGGGATGAAGCTGCGCTACAGGAGAAAGGAATTCTACCTTTCCCGGCCATATCCTGTACCACATGTAATTATAGATGCTGCTTTTGAGGTACACGCGTAGTCCTTTGCGTACGAGAACATATTGCCGCTCAGGAACCCATGCCCGGACAAATCTGCCTTCTTTTCCCGCAATTTCAAAAAGAGGACTTCCTGATGTTGCGGTAGCAAAATCTTCTATCAGCATTCTTACAATTGTTCCGTCAAAGGGCGCCCGGACAGTGAGCTTATCTGCTTCTGATCTGGCCTGTTCTGCACGAATCGATTCCTGCGTAAGTCGTAATGTAAGCGCGGCAAGTTCTTCACGCTGAATGGGTTTATGAATACTGTCAATCCAGGTATTTGAATATACGGAAATTTCATGTCTGAGTCTTTCTACGGTAATTGCCGCTATTGTCTCGGCGGCAGAAACACCGTATATGTCTGCAAATTTCAGAATAATCTGTCCGTTTGTAACATCCTGACCGGGTTGTGCAATAATATCTGAAACTACTCCTTCTGAAAGGATACTTCTGAAAACAGCTTGTTTTGAAGCGCACACTGTTCCGTCAAATACCAGTTTCCTTTCAATCCGGATTGCAAAAATCAGAATAAAAAAAACCGGGATAAAAAAAAGCGCGACAAAACGGCAGATTGTCAGGTACCTCTCAAGTCTTGAATCGATTTCTGCTGTAGTATCTTTTTGCATTGGATTATCCGCCGGCATATTCATAATCCTAATTGTACTATGCTATTAGTGTTTATTCGTGTCCATTCGTGGTTATCTCTAATGTTTTTCTATTAAAAATGTATCCCGCTGCGGCAGCCATGAATTTATTTCATTCATATATCGTAACCACAAGGGTGCCGCGAGACGTCCGCCGCCGGATTCCTTCATCACACGGTTATCATCATATCCGATCCACACCGCGCAGGAAACATGAGGGGTGATACCTGCAAACCATGCATCACGGCCGTCCTGGGTTGTTCCGGTTTTGCCGCCGCCGCGGATAAAAGCAGGCGGAACGGCTTTTGCCGCGCGGTATCCCGTTCCCCGTTCGTCGCGCAGATTTTTTTCGAGTAACGTGATGATCAGTTCCGCCGCGCTATTTGTTCCGGATACGTGTGTATTGATCAGTTCGGTCTTGCGCGGAATTTCCGGTTTCCTGTATATTATATCTGTTCCTTGCACAATTCTGGTAATCACCGCGGAAAAATCCGCGACCGCAGTGTGTGGTACAGTGAAAAATCTATAAAGCAGCGCGGTTTCAAGCGGAGAACACTCCGCAGTGCCCAGTGCGAGAGTGAGATTATGCGGTAAACGCTCAGGTTTGATCATACCAGGAACAATGTCTGAAAAAAAAGATTTAAAAATTTTTAATCTGATTTCAGAAAGAAGCCGAATACAGGGAATATTTCTGCTCCGGAGGAAAGCTTCTTCAGCAGTTATCTGACCGGCAAAAGTGTTATCATAATTGCCGGGCTGCCATGACCCGCCGGGTACTTTCATTTTAAGCGGCGTGTCAGACAGGAGCGTATTACTATGCGTTCCGAGAACAGAAAATGCCTGATAATAAATAAATGGTTTTATAAGTGATCCGATTTGCCGGCGGATTTGTCTGCTGCGGATTAACTGCGCATGAATATCAAAACCGCTTCCGCCTATTTCAGAAAGAATTGAACCGTCGATGTTATTCACACAACAAATCGCTCCCTGAACCTGGCCTGACGCGTTTGTTCGGTCGGAAACCGTCGGCAAATATTCCCACAATATTTTTTCTCCTATACGCTGAAACTCCAGGTCATACGTTGTATGTACATCAAATCCGCTCATGTAGTCGCTTTCCCGCTCGAATAACTGAGATAATTCCCTGCGGATTAATTCACATAAATACGGCGACGCATTATAACTGAGCGGGATAAGTCCGGTTCCGGATTTTACTGATGTACGCATCTGATGTGACCAGTATTCATCAAACTGCCGGTGTGCAAAGTGTTCAGAAATAATTCCTTCACGGATAAGAATATTAATTACTGTCCGGTGGCGCTTTTTTGAAATTTCCGGATTAAGGAATGGAGAAAAACGGGTTGGGTTGGCGATAACGGCGGCGAGATGCGATACCTCCAGTACGCGCAGATTTTTGAGATTCCGGTTAAAATACACAGGCGCAATCCCCGCTGCTCCGTATACGCCATGACCGAAATATATTGTATTGAGATACGCGGTAAGAATTTCGTCTTTAGTGAGATGTGATTCAATTGCACGCGCGCAGAAAAGTTCAAAAATTTTGCGTGAAAATTTCCTTTTTCGTGTGGTAAAAATATTTTTTGCAAGCTGCTGGGTAATTGTACTGCCGCCTTCCCGGATTTTTCCTGAACGGATGTTCCGGGCGGCTGCCCGGGCAATTGCTTTGAAGCGGTACCCGCGGTGGGAATAAAAATATTGGTCCTCAACCGCAAGAAGTGACTGTATGAGCAGAGGAGGTACATCTGCAGATGAACGCAGAATAAGTTTTTCAGGCCTTGCGGTAATGCCGATTATCCGTCCATGCCGGTCATAAAAGCGTGTCGGCCCCGGTATGAAATTTTTTTTTTCCAGACTTTCAGGGGTGATAAATAATGCTGAAGCGGATAAGGCAGCATTTTCAGGAGCTGAAGATCCGGTGATTTGTTTCATTTCGTCAATTCTTGCCCGGATTTCGGTCTGTAAAGAAAGAAACCTGAAAAGCGCAGCTCCTGAATAAATACAGAGAAAAGCGGTAATAATAATCGCTGTTATTTTAGCGATGAGAAAAATCCGATTCAGCATTAATATCCGGCTTTATTCGTACTGTACTGACATTTCATACCGCCTTGAAAGCGGCGCATATCGTAAAAGTACGTGCACGGAATCATTGGACCGGATAAGTATAAACCGTTCCCGGGGCTGGTATTCCGGCCGTATCGGGAAAAAATCTTCCCACTCTTTGATATAGACAAATTTTTGAATTTGCATGAGATGATTTCCTTCAGGGAGGGTAAAAGAAACGCTCTTTTCCTCCGATAGGTTTGCGGCAGGTGTCCGGTTAGTTATTGTGCGGTTGATGATCACTTCACTGAATGACTGCATATCCAGTTCAGGATTATCGCAGGTTTCGACAGAGGTAAATCTGAAATTTTTTTTTTCCGGGGTTGCAATGACAGTTGTTTGTTTTTGCGATCTGGTGCGACCGAGATGCACGCATCCGGTGAGTACAAGCGCGGGAATAAAAAACTGAAAAAATTTGTGAATCAAATGGAAATCAATTGGAAATATGTTCGCTTATACGGAACCGGTATACTTCCGAAGGGTCTGGTTTATTACTGCCATGGTGAGAGAGCCGGATATACCACGTGCCTTGTTCCGCTTTCCACTTCAGCGCGGTATGTGTATCCTGTGAAATTATGTTGGTAACAGAAGCTCCGAGCTGATGGATGATATGTACGGCCGCAGGTGTTTGTGCGGCACGGATAATTTCGGCATGGTAATTCCCCGGACTGTAAATATTGAATTCAAACCAGTCCATGTCCTCAGCATGAGATATTGTTCCGGAATATATCTGCCCTGACCGTATACGTGTGCTCATGGATTGCCGGTCATTTGGCTCGCTTTCAAACCCTTCTGCGAAAGGTTTTATGGTACGCTTGACAATATATTTTCCTGATGGTTTAAAAATATTTTTTTCTGAAGGCATCAGCTTACCGGGATCAGAATTGTCATTTTCATCTGCCGCAGGTTCGCTGCTGTTTGTGGTGTTTTTTTGTTCCGGATATCTGATAAGCAGATAATATGATTCGTTAAACACATGCATATCGGGAACGAACTCTGTATGGCCGGGCCCGCCGTTATCAATGCGTTTTATTTCATTGCCGAAATTGTCGGATAAAAACATAACCACGTCAGTATCCGCAGCCGGATGCACCACTGGACTGAGCAGCATCCCATCGGGGTATTTGTTGTAAATAATATAATAATCAATATCATCTCCTGAGGAAAGGCTGCCCTGTATTTCTTCCTGTTCTGCAGGCAATACCGATGCAGTATGCAGAGTATCATTCGGTTCAAGTTCAGTTTCGGAACCTGCCCTCGTGCGTTCGCAAAATATCTTATAGGGCTGCGCATTTTCACGGCAGCATATTTCTTTTTTACAAAATATTTTTAAATATAAATTTTCTCCATAACGCTGGCGGAGGTTGTCGAAGTATTCTGCTCCCCCGCTTCCTTCCCGGTCAATATATTTGATCCGCTGGCCTTTGCTGTCAAGAATTTCCATTGCCGCATCGTGTGAACCTGTTTCACTCAAATCGACAGAAAGCCGCATGTCAGAACCAGCATTCGCGACTCCCTGAATAATATAGTAATCGTAATCTCTTTCCGGTTGCGGTTTTTGATTTGTATCCGGACGAAAGTACCCAAGGGTAAGGCCATTGACCTTAAGTATTGACGCATCAATAAGGGAATCGTTAGGTTCGGTTTCATACACCGTACGCATCTTTGCGCACGATATAAAGAAAAACAGAAAAAAGACCACACCGGTGAGTATCTTCACGTGTAATTATACCACATGGGTAATCAATCCGCAATAATGGATGACCTTGGCCAGAGTAACCGCAGCATCTTTCGGTATTTATGGTATAATCTAGTCAGACTAGTTTAAGGAGAGTTGCATGGCGAGTTGGGCTCTACAAGATGCAAAAGCAAAGTTTAGCGAGGTGGTTGAGAGTGCGCGTTCGAAAGGGCCGCAGACTGTCACCCGGCATGGTAAGGCAACTGTGGTTATTCTTGCTATCGAGGAATATGGACGTCTCAAAGACAACACCAACGGAATCAACCTGGTTTCCTTCTTTCGTAAATCCCCCCTTGTCGGGTTAGATCCGAACCTGTTTTCCAGGAATGTTGATCGTGGGAGAGAAGTCAAGTTATGAAGTATCTACTAGATACCTGCGTGATTTCTGAGCTGATCCAAAAGGTGCCAGCTCCATCGGTATTGAGTTGGATCAACGCGCAAGCAGAGGAGCACCTTTTTTTGAGTGTCCTCACGATGGGAGAATTAAGAAAAGGAATCAACCTGTTGGTTTCAGGGAAAAAGCGTCGTGACTTGGAGACTTGGCTGGAAAATGACCTTGAAAAGCGCTTCGTAGAAAGATGGCTGCCTATCTCTTTAGAAGTATCAGAATGTTGGGGTGCGATGTCTGCGCGGGCTCAACTGGCTGGGAATCCTTTGCCAGTGCTGGATAGTTTACTTGCCGCGACTGCAATCACTCATGGCTGTACTCTTGTAACTCGGAATACGCGCGATATGTTCGCGACGGGAGTTGTGCTGCTGAACCCCTGGGTGTCTTGAGTTCTAATTCTTCTTCATCCTAAGCCGGCAAAGCCGGAGAGGTCGACCGACCTCGTCGGTAGACACCAGAAGACAGCAGCCGACTTTGTCGGCAGTCATCAGCGGGCAGCGTACAGAAGCCAGAGACTAACTAAAATTA
>Ga0180008_1000081_pt1 | contig 95924 bp, 91 predicted proteins | sample MM_PW_MetaG_FD_121121 | JGI IMG/M metagenome (GOLD analysis project Ga0180008, IMG submission 121121) | Groundwater microbial communities from the Aspo Hard Rock Laboratory (HRL) deep subsurface site, Sweden - MM_PW_MetaG | ecosystem: Environmental > Aquatic > Deep subsurface > Groundwater... | reverse complement strand
CGAGATCGTCAAGCTGGAACGTCCCGAACTGACCAGCGCCAAGATCATCGTGTCGGGCGGCCGGGCGCTGAAGGATGGCGAGACGTTCGAGGCGACCATCTTCCCGCTGGCCGACAAGCTGGGCGCTGCGGTGGGTGCGAGCCGTGCGGCGGTCGATGCGGGCTATGTGCCCAACGACTATCAGGTCGGGCAGACCGGCAAGATCGTGGCGCCCGAAGTCTATATCGCAGTCGGCATTTCCGGCGCGATCCAGCATCTGGCTGGCATGAAGGACAGCAAGACCATCATCGCCATCAACAAGGATGAGGATGCGCCGATCTTCCAGGTCGCCGACATCGGACTGGTCGGCGATCTGTTCAAGATCGTGCCTGAACTTACCGAAAAGCTGTAACGGCCAAAACCTATCCAATCCTGTGGGGCAGTAGCGCCCCACAGGTCATGGCCTATACGTGCATGGTCAAAACAGGCGCAGGACGATGATCCATGCGGGCAGGACCGCCAGCGCCAGAAAGCTGCCAAGCGGCACGCGGGCCGTGCGCTGTTTCGCGCGGCCGGTGATCAGCATGACCGCAAGCCCCAATATGGACGCGATCAGCAGGATGAAGGGCAAGGCCTGCCAGCCGAACCAGGCGCCGAGAGCGCCCAGCAATTTCGCATCGCCCAGCCCCAACCCGTCGCGCCCGCGCACAACCCGATAGCTGAGCGCGATGGCCAGCAACGCGCTATAACCGATCGCCGCGCCGATGATCCGGTCGGGCAAGCTGACATCCGTCGCCCAAATTCCTACGGTCAGGCCCAGAAAGGCGAGTGGCAGGGTCAGCGCATCGGGCAGCCAGAAATGACGCCAATCCAATATCGCCAGCGTCAGCAGCAGCCAGCCAAGCAAGGCCCAGGCTACACCGCCCAGGTCGGGCAAGCCGCCTATCGCCAGCGCGCCGATGATTGCGCATGCGGCCTCTACCCGGCCGTGCAGCGGGTCGATCCGCGCGCCACAGGTGCGACACCGGCCGCGTTGGACAATCGCGCTCAGCAATGGCACCAGATCGCGGGCACCCAACGTCCGGCCACAGCCGTCACAGGCCGAACGACCACGCAGGACGCTGCACCCCTGGGGCCAGCGCAATATGATCGTGCTCAGAAAACTGCCGGCGATCGCACCGGACAGCGCACCGATCAGCGCCGCGACCGACTGAATCACAATGTGCCTTCGACCTTCAGCACCTGCCCACCACCGATCGACGCGAATCCGGCCTGCCCCAGCGTCGCGGACAGAGCAGGATCGGCGGTTTCCACCCGCATTTCCGCCGTATAGCGACCAGACCGCCAGATCCGCAGACTGATCTTTTCCATGCCCGACTGGCTGACCAATGGCAGCAGCAGCGCGTCACCATCGCAGGTGACGACGCCCGAAAGCCCTTGACTGAGGTTCAGGCCCGGCATTTGCCCGGCCATCCGTGCCCGCACCCGCCCTTCGGCATGGCCGCAGCGATCGCCGCTATAATAAGCGCTGACATCCTCCAGCATCAGACTGCCCACCGGCAGCGGCGCGAAGGTGCGACCCAGCGGCACAGCGCCAGTCACATCATCTACACCGATCCGACCGAAACCGACCGTCAGCGCACCACGGATATCGTCCGCCAGCCCCTTTGTCCGGGCAATATCGAAACGGGCACGCCCCATCAGCAGCGACACCGGGGACAGGCCGGCGCGTACGCTGCCCAGCGGCATGTTGCCCAGCATCAGCTGGTCGATCCGCCCGCTCCACACGCTGCCGCGCACCTCGCGAGCGGCGACGCCCAGACGCTCCAACCCCGCCACGCCCAGCGCCACGCGCATCGGCAGAAACAGCAACAGGCCAAAGAGCAGCGCCAGGATCAGGACGATGCGCATCCGCCGCGACAGGATAAGGCCCATCATTGCCCTGCCCCCCGCACCAGCACGGCCTGCACCGATATGCTGCCCGCCGTGGCGGATGGGCGCGCGCTCATCGTGTCGACCCGCACGCCCTGCGCCTCCAGCGTCGCCAGCCAGGAGAAGAGCGCGACCGGCCGGACCGAGGCGATGGCGATGTCCATCCGGTCGCTACCCTGCGCTTGCGCTCGTTCCAGCGTCAGCCCAGCCTCACCCGCGCTCTGGCCGACAAACTGGTCGATCGGCGTGGCAGGACCGGTAGCGGCGGCTTCGCGGGGAAGCGTCTTCAACTGCTTCACCGCCACTCGCACCGCCGCATTACGGTCGGTCGCCGCCAGCAAAGTCTCGCGCGCGGATCGCTGCGCCCGATCGAGCGGCATCGCCACCCCGAACCAGAGCAGCACGATAGCCAGCAGCGCGAACATCACGCCCAGCATCCATTGTTCGCGGGTCGATCGTTCCGACCAATATGTCGCTATCCGTTCCATCATGAGCGCACCGTGATATCTGCCAGCGTCCGTCCGCCCGGCTCCTGCGAGGGCGTCGCCGTGATCGTGAAGCCCGCCGCCTGCAACGCCAGCAGCACGACATTGATGTCGTCCGCCTTGGCCGCCGCCAGCGTGGCGCGCACCATGCCGTCGGGATCGCGCGACAGGGTGGTCAACGCCACGCCCGGCGCATCCTGCATCGCGCTCAGCAAAGCGGCGACCGGCGCAGTGAAGGCCCGTCCGCCAGCCCCCCGCGCCGCCAGCTTGCCCTCCATCTCGGCCAAGGCCTGCGTCGCGTCGGTCGCGCCCGGCAGCACCTGCTGCGCCTGCGCCAGGCTGTCATCGTCCAGTTGATTGGCTTCCATATGCTGTTTGGCGACACCGATCAGCGCGATCAACAGGCTGAGGAGCAGGATCAGTGCGCTCCACAGCATGATGCGGCCCAACGTCTGGCCATCCATCGCGCGCCGTACCCGCTTGGCAAAGTCCCCCTGCCGCAAGTCGAGCGGCGGCGTATCGAGCGCCGCGATCGCCCGTCCTTCGATCAGCCCCGGCGTCCCATCGACGATGGGCGCTTCCGCGATCAGTTCAGGCATCGCCATATCGCCGGTCAACGCCATGTCGATACCGCGCAATACCGTTTCACCACCGATCAAGCCGCGCGTGAAGCCCTGCTCCGGTTCGGGCAGCAGGAACGCGGCCGGCACGATGATGTCCGGGTCCAGCCCGTGATGCTGCGCCCAGAGCAGCCAATGCTGCATGTCGGCGCGGCTCGCCACGGCGATGATATGCGGCCGGGCCGGATCTTCATTCGCGTCGGCAACGGCAAACAACTGGTCGGCCGGCAGCAGCCCGCCCGCCAGCGCCGCCAGTCGCGCGGCCGCCCGCCCCTGCCGCGCCGGCAGGTCGGGAAGGGCCGTCCAATGCAGCGTCACCAGCGCAGCGGGCGGCACCAGCAGCACGCGCGCCTGATCCGGCAGCGCGGCAAGACCGCAGGCCGCCAGCCAGTTGGCGCCTTCACCTGACTGGGTCAGCACACCATCGACGACCCGCATCCAGCGCGGCGCACCCTCCGCCGCCTCGGGCAGAAAGACGATCAGCGCATCGCGACTGCTCATGCCCCTGCGCCCCAGCTGCGCCGCACCAGCCGCGCGGGGCTTTCCCGCGCGTCGATCAGCGCCCGCTCCACCACCTGCGTTCCCCCGACATCCACCGAAACGTCCACTCCGAAAAATCCAGTCGTCAATTTCACCTGCGCGCCCACTTCCGCGTCCGGCGACAAGCCGGCCAGCGAAGGCATCGCCCAGAACTGCACCGTGCTGCCGTAGCCGTCCGCCGGCCGCTGCGCCAGCAGTTGCCGCGCCTGTGCGACGCTCAATTGCCCCGGCAGCAACATGGCGAACAAGGGCGCCTGCTGCGGCAGCAGCGTATTGATGTTGATCGGCGACAGAGTCGTGACCGGCAGCGCACAAATCCACGGTTTTGCCAGATCATAGATGGCCGGGCTGATGCCGCTGACCGCCCGCAATTCGCTGGCGTCCACCATCATGCGGTTGGCGGGGCGATAGGGCCGCTCCATCGCCGCATAAGTCTCGTCTTCCGCACCGCCGGGCTGCGGCACGCTGTCCGTGTCGATCCAGTCGGCCAGGCTGGCGGCGGCGACCTGCGCCTGTCGCGCGTCCACGCCCAATGCCTCCAGCAGGCCCTGAAACTGCAAGACGCCGATCGGGCGGACCTTCAGGTTTGCCTCCGTCTCGCCGCTGACGACGCTGTTGAGGTTGAAGCAATTGCCGCCATCGGTCACCCGCGCGATCGCCACGCCACCGGGGACCGGGATGGACTGCGGCGTGCCCATCCAACCGCCCGCCAGCGTGATCTTCGCCGGATTGGATGCGGTCAGGTCGGCAATGCGCAGTCGTGCCATCTCCATGCCGGCATCGGCATAGGCCCGCCCCTGATCCACCGCGCCGCCATTGCCGGTCATGCGGGTCGCCAGCGCCAGCCGCTCCAGCGCGGTCGCGGCCACCACGGCCATCACCGCCACCAGCAGCAGGACCGTCAGCAACGCGGCGCCTTGTTCGCTATCCTTGCGGGGATCAGGCACCGGCCGCCCCCTCCAGCTTTTCCGCCGGGCCGGGCGCGACCAGGAAGCGCAGCATGATCGGCGGCTCGCCAGTGCGCGTCAGAATCATCTCGACGGCGCGGGGCATCAGGTCCGGCTGGCTTGGCGTCCAGACCTCCTGCCATTTGCCCTGTGCGTCGCGAAAGCGCAGCACGACCGTTTCGACATTGTCGAGCAAGGCCGCCGGTTCGTCGCCCGCTGCGCCGTCCAGTTGCGCATAGGTGCGCCGTTCCAACCGCCCCTGCCGCACCCAATATTCGACTTTCTGGAGCGACGGCCGGGGCAGATCGCCCAGATTGTCCCACCCACCCCGCACGAATTGCATCACCGGCGCGGCCTCGCCACCATCATGCGCCCAGAATGCGGGGGCGAGCGTGCCGGCCTCCGTCCGGGTGATGCGCGGCACCGCCTGCCCCAGATCGCCGGCCAGCGCGCCGCCGGCCCGCTGCACCGCCGCCATATCGTCCAGCCGCGCCTTCACCTGCGCCTGCGCGGACACGCTGTTGCCCAGCAGCAACACGCCGGCACTGGCGAGCATCGCGAAGATCATGAGGGCCACGAGCAGCTCGATCAGCGTGAAGCCCTGCTCCGCAGACTGCGCAGGTGGAGAAACGCGCCCCACATATCCACACCCGTTCGCTTCGAGCGCAGTCGAGAAGTGACTGGAACAGCTTACCCGTTTCTCGACTTCGCTCGAAACGAACGGGACATTTGAGACGACATGACCCTTCATTCGACCACCCGCACGAAACTCAGCACAACCGGCGATGCGCCGGGCTGGCCGTCGACGGCCAGGTCGACCTGCAACAGCCGTTGGTCGTTGGTCGGCTTGACGGTGCGGCTCCAGTGCCAGCGACGACCGCCATTATCGACATCGCCATCCTCGTCACCGATGGACGGCGGCACGGGATCGCTCTGCACCTCCACCATCAGGTTGCGCGCCACGATCTGGCCCAGCGCCTTGCTGTCGAGATCGGCGGCGGTGCGCAGCGTCACGCCTTGTAACCGCACCAGCGCCAGCGCGGCCAGGCTGAACACCGCCAGCGCCACGAGCATTTCCAGCAGCGTGAAGCCTCGCTCCGTTTCCCGACCCTTACCCACCGACCATGACCTTCCCAGCCATATCGACGGTCACGGATACGCGCTCGCCTTCGCGGGCCAGCGTCACGGTCAGGGGATCGGTGGGCAAGCCGGTACCGTCGAAGGCGATTTGCTGGCGCCCATCCTTGCCCACCAGCGCGCGGGTGCCGCCCTTCCAGTTGGCGGTGACGAAGGGCTTGTCCTCCAGCGGTGTCCACTGGCCACCTTCGCGGCGCTGAAAGCCGTAGCCGGATGCCGACACCCACAGACCCATCGGCCGCGCGGTCACGACCGCTTCGTCGCGCGCGGCGGCAACGCGCGCGGCAAAGCGATCGGCATCCTCGATCACGCGTCCGCGCGGATCGGGAATGGCCAGCACGACGGCAGCAGAAATGAAGCCGATGATCGTCAGCACGACCATCAGCTCGACCAACGTGAAGCCGTTTTCGGCGGAACGCCTCAAGGGCGTGAAGCCGCGTTCGTCGGCACGCGAACGCGCCCCGGCGCAGGCCGGGGCCCAGCGGATCGGGCGCCGCGCACGCCTCTCTGGACCCCGGCCTTCGCCGGGGAACAGTTTCTCAAAGCTCGCTGGAATAGATATCCGCATTTTCGCTCTCGCCGCCCGGCTGGCCGTCCGCGCCCAGCGAGCTGATGTCGAAAGCGCCTTTGCGCCCCGGCACGGTGTAGAGATAGGCGCGACCCCAAGGATCGTCGGGCAGCTTCTTGATATAACCGCCCCGGCGATAGCGCTGCGGCTGCGCCAGCGACGCCGGCGGGTTCAGCAATGCCTGCAACCCGTCCGACCCGGCCGGATAGGTCAGATTGTCGAGCCGATATTGCTCCAGCGCCTGCTCGATCGTCGCGATGTCCGCCTTCGCCTTCTCGACCCGCGCCGTGTCGGTCGCCGGGATGACATTGATAGCCACGATCGTCGCCAGCAGGCCGATGATGACGATCACGACCATCAGTTCGACCAGCGTAAAGCCGTTTTCGGCGGAACGCCTCAAGGGCGTAAATCCGCGCTCATCGGATGATGAGCGCCCCCCGGCGCGGGCCGGGGCCCAAGGGCCTTGACGCTGTTCTGCGTCATCTGGACCCCGGCCTTCGCCGGGGAACAGGGTGCGGATAGAAAATTGCTTCATATTCAACTCCTTCAAGCCCCGGTGAGGCTTTGTAGCTGCAAAATCGGCAGCAGGATGGACAGGATGATGACGGCGACGATGCCGCCCATCAATATGATGATGATCGGCTCCAGCATCGCCAGCGCGGCGGAGGTGAAGCTGTCGAATTCGCGTTCCAGATAGTCTGCGGCGCGCTCCAGCATCGTGTCGAGCCGCCCGGCACTTTCGCCGCTGGCCGCCAGATAGACCAGCAGCGGCGGAAACACGCCAGCCCGGCGCAGCGCGGCCGACAGGCTGCCACCGCCCCGGATGGCTTCCACAATCTCGTCCGACGCCTTGCGCAGCACCCGGTTGTGGACGGTGTTGGCGGTCAGCGACAGGCCCTCCATCAGCGGCAGGCGGCTGGCGATCATGGTGGACAGGGTGCGCGCCATCCGTGCCGCATGCAGATCCCGGATCAGCCGGCCCAGCAAGGGCAGGCCAAGCAGCATGGCGTCGAAGCGATAGCGAAAGCGATCCACCTTCATCGCGCGCCAGAAACCCACGCCGCCCAGCACCATCAGGATCAGCAGCAGCCACCAATAAGCGGCCAGGAAGGCGGAAACGCCCATCACTATGCGGGTCAATAGCGGCAATTCCTGCCCCACCGTGTCGAATTGCTCCACCACCTTGGGCACGACAAAGATCATCAGCGCCGCGACCACGAATATGGCGAAGGTCGCCAGCACGGACGGATAGGCGATCGCCGTCAAAACCTTGGACCGCATCACCGCCTGCCGTTCCATCAGGTCGGAAAGCCGTTCCATGATGGTGGGCAGGCTACCGGAGCTTTCGCCGGCCGAAATCATCGCGCGAAAGAGCGGCGGGAAGCTTTTGGGTTCGGCGCCCAGCGCATCGGCCAGCCGCCGCCCTTCCAGCACCCCGCCATGCACCTTGCCCACGATCGCGCGGACATGATCCTGCTCGCTCTGCTTGCCGATGGTACGCAGCGATTCTTCGAGCGGACTGACCTGGATCAGCGTCGACAGCTGGCGGGTGAAAAGCGTCAATTCCTTGGCCGACAGGCGCGGCGTGCGCAGCGACAGGCCCGCCCGCTTGCGCGCCGTTTCGACCGCGCCCGGCTCGATCCGCACGATGAACAGCTTGCGCGCATCCAGCTTGGCGCGCGCATCCTCGATCGTGGCGGCCTTCATGCTACCGCTGCGTTCCCGCCCGGCCGGGTCGATGACGCTATAATCGAAATCAGCCATCGGCGATGGTTTCCGCCTCGACCGAATCGCGGCGCGACACGCGGATCGCCTCCTCCGCCGTAGTCTGCCCATCGCGCACCAGCGCCCGCGCGGCGGACCCCAGGTTCGGCGCATTCAGGAAGGCGTGACGCGCGATCAGCGATTCGTCGCCGCCGTCGTTGATCAGGCGGCGGATGGTGTCGTCCACCCGGATCGCCTCGAACACGCCGATCCGGCCCTTATAGCCGGAGCCGTTACACGCGTCGCAGCCGCGGGCCCGATAGATGATGGTGCCCGGATCGAAGCCCAGCAGCGCGCTGGCCGACTTGTCCGCCTGTACCGGCTCACGGCAGCTCTGGCAAAGGCGTCGGACGAGGCGCTGGGCGATGACCGCGCGCAGCGTGGAGGCCAGCAGGAAGGGTTCGACCCGCATGTCGCGCATACGGGTGATTGCGCCGACCGCATCATTGGTGTGGACCGTGGACAGGACGAGATGCCCGGTCAGCGACGCCTGCACCGCAATCTCCGCCGTCTCGCGATCGCGGATTTCGCCGACCATGACGACGTCGGGATCCTGGCGCAGGATCGCGCGCAGGCCCGCCGCGAAGGTCAGGCCGACCTTGGCATTGACCTGCGTCTGGCCCACGCCCTCCATCGCATATTCGACCGGATCTTCGACGGTCAGGATATTGCGCGACCCATCGTTCAACTGGCGTAGGCCCGCATACAGCGTCGTGGTCTTTCCCGACCCGGTCGGCCCGGTGACCAGGATGATGCCGTTCGGTTCGCTCAGCCCTTCGCGGAAAATCCGGTCCGGTGTGCCTGTCATGCCCAGCAGGTCGAGCGTAATGCCGGCATTTTCCTTATCCAATATGCGCAGCACCACCCGCTCGCCCGCCCGGCTCGGCAGGGTGGATACACGCACGTCGAGCAGCTTGCCGCCCAGCGTCAGGCCGATGCGCCCGTCCTGCGGCACGCGCCGTTCGGCGATGTCCAGCCGCGCCATCACCTTGATGCGGCTGACCACCACCGGCGCGACATGGGGCGGCATGCGCAGCGTTTCGCGCAACACGCCATCTACGCGCATGCGCACGATCAGGCCGGTTTCATAGGGTTCGATATGAATGTCCGACACGCCCTGCCGCGCGGCTTCGGCGATGATGCCGTTGATCAGGCGGATCGCCGGCGCATCGTCCGCGCTGTCGAGCAGATCGTCGGCGGTTGGAATATCGGCGGCGAGAATATCCAGCTCGTCCGCGCCGACCTCCAGCGATCCGGCCATGGCCGCCGCGCTGCCCTCCATCGCATAATGGTTGGACAGATGCCGGTCGAACTCGCCCGGCGCGACGAAGATGACGTCGAAGCTGCGCGCCAGATGGCGCCGGACTTCCAGCAGGATGCGCGGATCGCTGCCCTCGCGCACGGCGATGGTCAGCCGATCGCCCTCCACCGGCAGCATGACCACGCCATGTTTGCGCGCGAAGACATAGGGAATGTCGATCGGCCGCGATGGCGCCGAAGGAAATTCAACAGCTTGCGACTGATCGCTCACTTCTTCTCTCCGCTTGCCGGTATCTCGACCGGTCGCACCACGCCGCTCGACTGGCGGACGCTGGGTTCGATGACCTGCGATGGCGTCGCGCCCGCATCGGGCTGCACCACGGCATCGCCCGGCGGCGCCGCGACCGGCGGGGTCGCGCCCATATAGTCGCGCACCAGTTCGTCGATGGTCGGCTCCATGTCGGGATTGCGCTGCAACTGCATGCCGCGCACATAGCCATAGCGCTGCTGCGTCAACCGCTGCGCATCTTCCTTGGTGCGCAGGATGGTCGGGCGGATGAAGACCATCAAATTGGTCTTGGACCGGCTGCGGCTGCGCGATTTGAACAGTTCGCCCAGCCCCGGAATGTCGGACAGCAACGGGATGCGCTCGATCGTCTTGCGCTCATTATCGTCCAGCAAACCGCCCAGCGCGAGGATCTCGCCATCGTCCACGGTGACGGTCGTCTCGATCTCACGCTTGTTGATGATAAGGTCGCTGCTGGAGTTGCTGACCGGCCCGGCCACGCTCGACACTTCCTGTTTCAGGAACAGCTTGATCGCGCCGCCGGTATTGATCTGCGGCTTCACCTCCAGCTTGATCCCGACATCCTGGCGCTGGACGGTACGGAACTGATTGTCAAAATTCTGGCTCAGCGCCTCGCCGGTGGTGACGGGCACCTGCTGGCCGACCAGGATGGACGCCTTCTGATTGTCCAGCGTCATCACCGATGGCGTGGAGAGCAGATTGCTTTCCGTGTCGGACTTCACCGCATTGATGATCGCGCCGAAAATACCGTTCTTGCCGATCTGCGTGCCAAGGCCACCGATGATCCCGGTCGCGCTTTGCAGGCTGCTGAGTGCGGCCTCCTGCAAGCTGCTGGCGAGGTCGCCGCTATTCTGCACCTCAGTCGTGGTCCGCGTACCGTCGGCCGCGACCACCGTGGTCGTTGTCGTGCCCAACTGCGTCGCACCATAAGCGCCCGCCAGCGTCAGCAAATTGGGGGAAGCGTTGCTGTAATTGGTCGCGGCAAAGCCCGTCTTCGTGCTACCGATCAGGAATTGCACGCCCAGCTTCTTGGCCGCCGCATCGCTGATCTCCACGATGATGGCTTCGACCAGCACCTGTTCGCGGCGGGTATCGACCTGACGGATGGTTTCGCCCAGCATCCGCTGCACATCGCTATTGGCCGCCACGATGATGGCGTTGGCGCCTTCATAGCGGGTGACGATCGCCGGGCCACGCGTGGATATCCCGCCGCCGCTGGGCGACGAAGAGGAGGACGCTGCCGCCACCGGTGCCGCTGCCTGAGACGCAGGCGCCGCGCCGCCGGCCGCCGGGGTGGAGGCCGTCACCGGCTGGCTGGTCGATTGACCCACAAGCTGCTGCAACACTGGCAACAGCTTTTCGGCATCGGCATGTTCCAGCCAGTAGACGCGGATTTCCGTGCCGCTTGCCGCCTGCTGGTCCAACTGGCGCGCCATCGCCACCAGCCGGGCGACGGTATTGGCATCACCCCGGATCGCGACCGCATTGCTGCTGTCGATCGGCACCACGGTCGCGGCCGAAGGCGCGGCATTCTCGCCGCCGCCACTAGCCACCAACGCCTGCAAGGACGTCGCGATTTCGCGCGCGCCGGCATTTTTCAGCATCACCATCTGTGTCGCCGCCGTGTCGCGGTCGATACGGGCGATCACCTGGCGGATGCGGGCGATATTGTCGGCATAGTCGGCCACGACCACGCTGTTGCCGGCGCGGTTGGCGGTGACGGAGCCTTCCTTGCTGACCAGCGGGCGCAGCGTTTCCAGCGCGCTCGCGGCGTCGATCGAACGCAGGCGGAAGACTTCGGTGACGAAGCTGTTGCGATTGGCCGCACGGCCGACGCTGCTGGGCTGGCCGGCCGCGCCATCGGCCGGCTGAATGCGATAGGCGCCGCCCGGTGCCGGCACCGCGACCAGACCATTGGCGCGCAGGGTCGACAGCACGATCTCGAAATATTCGGAGCGCGACAGCGGCCGATCGGTCACGACCGACACCTTCCCCTGCACCTTATTGTCGATGATGAAGGTGCGCCCGGTTACCCGCGCCGCATCCTGAATGAAGGCGCGGATATCGGCATCACGCACGTTCAGCGTCTGCTGCGCCATCAAAGGCGCGGCGATGGGCGTGGCAAGGGCGAGCGCGGTGGCTGCGGAGAGGAGGAGTTTGCGGGTCATTGGCCTTGCACTATGATATTGACCGATGCGACGGCGGCGCCGCGCTCGACGGTCAGGGAGAGGCGCGCGCCGGGCGCGATCTGGTTCTGAAGGGTCTGAAGATCGCCGGCCGATCCGATCGGCTGGCCATTGACCTGGCTGACGATATCGCCAGGCTTGAACCCCACGCCGGCAAAGCCCGGCCCTTTTGAAAGGACGGCAAGCCCCGTCACACGGCCATTCTGCAAGCGCGGGGCAAAGCCGATGTCGCGCTTCAGGCTGTCGACGCTAGGGCCGGCACCAGGCGGCGCGGGCGGCGGTGGCGCGGCGCTCTGCCAACCCTCGCCGCTCGACGGAGCAGGCTCCGCTTCGGGCGCCGGGGTCGACTGGTCGAGGAAAATCTGCTCTTCCGCCCCGCCCCGGTCGATCGTGACATGGTCAAAGGCAACGGCTTTCAAAACCACGCCCGGCATGACCTCATCGCCCACGGCGAAGCTGTTCTGCACCCCGTCGGGCGAAGCGATGATGGCCGAACCCAGCCCCGACCCTTCATTCAGCCGTATGCCGTAAAGGGTCAGCGCCAGCGAGGTGACGACACCGCTGCCGGCCTGTTGCGGCGCACCGCTGCGGAAGAAGGGGTCGAAGCTGGCGAAGAGCGCCTGGCGTGCGGCGGGAGACAGCGTCTGCGCCTGCCGCCCTTCCCACGGGCCAAAGCTGCCGACCGGCACCACCACGGCCCAGACAAGGCGCACAAGTTGCAGCGCCAGCACCACCAGCAGCAGCTTTTCGAGCAGCGCCAGCCAGTCGATCGCCGGGAGCGATACCGACCGTTCGCGCCTGAAACCGCGCATCCTATCGCCAAGTGGCACACGCATGATGGTGAAGCACGCCCCCGTTTATTCCCTAGGGGCCAGCTAGGCGGGTGATCTTACTCCAGAATGACAGTTATATGACTGATATATGACATGGCGTAATAGCGGTGTCCCGCGACTTGCATTTTCAACGACGGAAGATAGGCGTGGCGACGTCTTTCCATCATCTTCGCCTTTTCGGATCGCCCATGACGAACCAGATCGACGCCCCGTTGAATATCGATGCCGACCCTGCCTGGATCGCGTCCCACCCCCGCATCCAGCGCGTGCCGAGCAAGGAATTGACGCTGTTCATCCAGCGCGATTTTCTGAATGTGCAGGATTGTGCCGCGCTGGTCGAGCGGATCGACGCCAGCCGCCGCCCTTCGACCATCGCGGACGCCAATGGCGACGGTTATTTCCGCACCAGCGAAACCTGCGACCTCGACCATGCCGATACCTTCGTCGCCGCGATCAATGCGCGGCTGGACGCCTTTGCCGGCATCGCCACGGCCCATGGCGAACCGATCCAGGGTCAGCGCTATGATGTCGGGCAGGAATTCAAGGCGCATACCGATTATTTCGACCCCAAGGGCGCGGATTATACGCGCTATTGCTCGGTCGCGGGCAACCGCACCTGGACGCTGATGATCTATTTGAACGAACCGGCCGCCGGCGGCGCCACCCGTTTCACGAAGATCGGCAAGACGGTCCAGCCCGAAACGGGCAAATTGCTGATATGGAATAATCGCCTGAGTTCAGGCGAACCCAATCCCGCCAGCATCCATCATGGCATGAAGGTGCGAACCGGCGTGAAACACGTCATCACCAAATGGTATCGGGAACGCACTTGGGGGTAATCAAGCCCAGAAAGTCTGAGCCTCCACCAACTTGCCATGCGCCTTCGCCGCAGCGCGGAGCAGTTTCGGCTTGTCCGCCATGTCCGCCTCCCTCGCCAGCCCGATCCGCGCCAGCGTGGCGGGGGCCGTCACCAGATCGTTGAGCTTGCCCAGCCTGTCCTGCATCGCTTCCAGCTTCCCAATGAAGCGCTTGTACCGCCGCGCCGTCTTGACGGGAAAAAGATCGCCAAAATATTCAGAAGCATAGCGCAGCTTCTTCGCATCCTTTCGCACGGCATGCCGCGCCTCGTCGCTCAGCCGCTTCATATGCTTGCCGCCTTTGGCGACGCGCTTGCGGCGTTTGCGCAGCCGATCCGCCGCAAAGGGTGCGATAGGCTGCGCGGCTTCGTCGCCCAGACCCGCGCCATCCGCCAGCCATTGCGTCAGGTCGAGCATCAACATGCGCACCCGCGCCGAGCCCAGCCATTGCCGCACGCGTGCATGCGCCTGCGTCCTCGCCGCTTCCAACACCGCATGCCCGGCCGCATCATCGACCGACAGCACGTCCAGATCGCGCGCCTCGCCCAGCACATGCGCCAGCCAGCGCAACTCGCCCTGGAACCCCGCCACCTCCTCCGCTCGCAGGAGCGGCCCGAACACGCTCAACGCCGTGCGCAACCGGCGGATCGCAACCCGCGCCTGATGCAGCGCGGCGGGCACATAGCCTTCCAGCAGCAGCGCCTCGTTCAACCGATAATGGCGCAGGCATAGCGCCACGATCCGCCCAAGGGCATCGCCGGTCGTCGCATCGGGATCGAGCCGTATCGGTTCCGCCTTGTGCGCCTTGGGCAAGGCCTTGGTCAGTCGATAGCCACGCTCCGACTTGCTCAACACCCCGGTCCGCACCGGCACATCCGCGTCGATCCGCCGCGCCAGCGCGAACAAGGTCGCCGGCGCACCGCTTTTCAACTCCAGTTCGATTTCGCAGATCGGCTCCTCCCGATCGCCAGCCCGCACCACGCCACGGTCCAGAACCAGTTCGATCAGCGCGCCATCCTGCGGCACCAGCCAAGTCCGCCGCTCCACGATCACCGCAAAGACCGGCACGACATCGGCCACCGCATCGCCCAGCAGCGCCGCCACCGGATTGCCTTCATCCAGCACCGGCGTATCGCCACGCACGGGCCTTTCCCACTCATCCCGCGCGAACAGCCCAGCCCCGCCACGTCCATTCGCCTTGACCGTCTGGATGCGCCGCCGCCCCGATCGGCGAATGCGCAGGCTCACGCCCTGATGGGCCAACCGATGATCGGGCGTGTCGAAATAGGTGGCATGCAATGTCGCCGTCTCGCCGTCCAACCCCAGCAAGGGCGGCCATTGCGCAAAGATTTCAGCCGCTTGCGCAGACAGTTCCAGCTTGAGTTCGATTTCCGCTTGCAAATCCAGCTTCCTCTCGACGCCCCCGCGATGAACATGTCCTTTATCATGGCCGCACCATTCATGGAAATGCCACGAGAGTCCCTGAATTGTCACATGACAGTCTTGGCAATGTCACAGAACCAGCATCACCATGTCATCTGGCGCGCCTAATTGCCCGATCCGAGGGCGACAGGGGGCGTTGTCCGAATCGAAATTCCCCTGCGCTCCGCACTTCAACCATCCCGGCAAGACCGGAGCGGAGACGACATGGCCAAGATTAACCGTATCCAAACGATCCTGATGGCGGGCTGCGCCTGCGTGGGCCTGAGCGCCTGCGGCGCCGACGACATCGCTTCGCCCGGCGAAGGCACGATCGTCCTCCCCACGCCGACCCCTACGCCGACGCCGACCCCCACGCCCACCCCGACGCCGACCCCCACGGCCGTGACGCCGGCAGCCAACTGCCCGACCATCGCAGGTTCGGTGCAGCTGACCGACGCAGGCACGATCACGGACGGCACCAACACCTGGCGCAACTGCGCCTTCCCGGCGCGTTTCACCGCATCGACGGCCATTTCGAAGCAGACCGGCGTCATCTACTCGATGCCTGGCCGCGTCGATGTCGGCACCGATCAGGGCGCGACCAGCACCGGCAACAACGTCACGCTGACGATCGATCCGGGCGTCACCATCTTCGCCGGCACCGGCAACACCTTCCTGGCCGTCAACCGCGGTAACCGCATCAACGCCGTCGGCACCGCGACCCAGCCGATCGTGTTCACCAGCCGTGAAAACGTCCTGGGCACCAGCACCGACCAGTCGTCGGGCCAGTGGGGCGGCGTCGTGCTGCTCGGCCGTGCGAAGATCACCGACTGTCTCGCCCCGGCCGCCGCACCCGGCACCACGGCGTGCGAACGCGACACCGAAGGCGCCAGCGGCGCGCTGTATGGCGGCGCTGACGACACCGACAATTCGGGTCGCATGTCCTACGTCCAGATCCGCTATTCGGGCTTCGTCCTTTCGGGTTCGAGCGAATTGCAGGGCCTGACCCCCTCGGGCGTCGGCACCGGCACCGTGCTTGACCATATCCAGGTCCATAACAGCTCGGACGACGGCATCGAAATCTTCGGTGGTTCGGTTCACCCGCGCTATCTGGTCCTGACCGGCAACGAAGACGATAACCTCGACACCGACATGGGCTATCGCGGCACCGTCCAGTTCCTGCTGAGCATCCAGCGCGCGAACAACGACATCGGCGACGGTTTCCTCGAAACCGACTCGAATGGCGGCACCAACAGCAACGCCAGCGAAGACGCCCTGCCGCGTCAGTACCTCAAGGTTGCCAACTTCACCGCCATCAACCGTGCGACCACCGGTTCGAACGGTGCGGCCATGCTGCTGCGCGGCGGCGCCGACCTGGCGCTGGTGAACGGCATCATCGTCAGCCCGACCCAGAGCTGCCTGCGCATCGACAGCACGCCGACCGTCCGCGACGCCGACACGGCGCTTCAGGACGCCGGCAAGCCGCGCTACATCTCCGTCGTGATGCAGTGCAACAGCACGCCGTACAAGGGCAGCCGCGGCGTCGACGCCGCCACCGTACAGTCGATCTTCGAAGCCGGCGCGAACAGCACCATCAGCTACACCCCGTCGCTGACCAGCCTGTTCATCAACGGCCCGACCGAAACCGCTCGTACCGCCATCGATCCCAAGACCATCGACACCAACTTCGCCACCACCAACTATATCGGTGCGGTGAAGGACAGCGCCGATACCTGGTACGCTGGCTGGACCTGCAACTCGGCGACCGCCAGCTTCGGTTCGACCAGCGGCAATTGCACCGTCATCCCCCGCTGATCGGCACCTGACCTCAACAGGGGCGGGGGAGCGTAATCTACGCTTCCCCGCCTTCTTTTGCCCGCATCCTTTTGCACCGAATTTTCCCAAGGGGGACGAATAGCATGTCGAAGCCGCTCAGCCTGGCGCGCCTGCTCCTGATTTCCACCGCGCTGGTCGCCCCGATGGCGATGGCGCAGACCAACCCGACTCAAGCTGGTGACGCCGGCATGACGACCACGCCCAGCGCCGCCGATGAGGCCGACGCGCAAGAGGGCAATGTCGACGTGTCGATCCCGGGCGCTGACATCGTCGTCACCGGCCGCCGCACCGCCAATATTTCGCAGGCAGCGCCGCAGGTGGTGAACGTCCTGTCCGCCGCCGACATCAAACGTACGGGCGAAGGCGACATCGCCGGATCGCTCCAGCGCGTGACCGGCCTGTCGGTCGTGTCGGGCGGCTATGTCTATGTCCGCGGCCTTGGCGATCGCTATTCGCTCGCCCTTTTGAACGGCTCGCCCCTGCCCAGCCCGGAACCGCTCAAGCGCGTCGTTCCGCTGGACATCTTCCCGACCAGCGTCATCGCATCGACCCTGGTGCAAAAGAGCTTCTCGGCCAACTTCCCCGGTGAATTCGGCGGCGGCGTCATCAACCTGACGACCAAGGCGATCCCGACCGAATCCTATCTGGAACTCGGCGTCGGCAGCTCGGCCAACACCGAAACCTCCGGCCAGATGGGCTATACCCATTATGGCGCCAAGTCCGACTGGACCGGCTTCGACGACAGCTCGCGCGACGTTCCGCCGCTGCTGCAGGAAGCGATCAAGAGCGGCAAGCCCTTCCCGAACATGCCGCGCGCCGACCTGCGCAACATCGCGATGCAGTTTCTGAACGCCGACACCACCCTGCTTCAGCGCACCAACAGCCTGCCCTTCAACTTCTCCGGATCGATCAATGCCGGCACGGCGGTCGATGTCGGCAGCGACGGTCGCCTGGGCATCATCGCGACCGGCTCCTACAGCAACAAGTGGCGCACGCGCGACACGTTGCAGCAGGCGTCGCTCAACCCGGCCGAAGGCGCGGGCAAGAATACGCAGCAGATCAGCACCGACAATGAAGTCACGGTCAACGCCCTGCTGGGCATCGGGCTGGAGTTTGGGCAGCAGAAGCTGCGCTGGACCAACCTCTACATCCGCGACACATTGAAGCGCAGCGCGTTGTCGGTCGGCCAGAATGACGGCCAGATCCAGGGCGCCGATTATATGACGCAAAATACCGCCTGGTATGAACGTCAGTTGATCGACACGCATCTGGTGGGCGAATTCAAGCTGAGCGACGCGCTCAGCCTGGACGTGCGTGGTGGCTTCTCCAACTCGCAGCGTGAAGCGCCCTATGAACGCGAATTCGTCTATGTGCGCACCAATCGCGCCCTGGCCGAAGATCCGGTCGGCAATCGCTTCATCAACGCCTTGAACCGCCAGCGCGGCGACGCCTCGGTCACGTTCAGCGATCTCAACGAAGATCTCTGGTCGGCCGGCGCTGACCTCAGCTACAAATTCTCGCCCGACTTCACCGTCACGGCGGGCTATGCCTTCACCGACACGAAGCGCACCTCGTCGCGCTACGAACTGCACTATGACGCCACCAACCTGCCGCTCGCCGTGCAGCAGTTGCGCCCCGACTATCTGACGTCGGATGCCACGATCCAGCTGTACGACATCAGCCTGCTGGAATTTTCGGGCAATTATCCGGTCTATGACGCCGCCATGCGCGTTCATGCCGGCTATGCGCAGGTGCAGGCGCAGATCGTTCCGGGCCTCAGCTTCAATGCGGGCGTCCGTTATGAAAAGGGCGACCAGTCCGTCACCGGCGTGGACGTCTACAATACCGGCGTCACCCCGTTCAATCAGATCAAGAAGGACTATTGGCTCCCTGCCCTGACCGTGACGGTCGAAGCGGCCAAGGGTGTGCAGTTCCGGGCTAGCGCGTCCAAGACCATCGCTCGCCCGCAATTCCGCGAGCTGATCGCCCAGCCCTATCTCGACACCGAATCCAACCGTTTCTTCCGCGGCAACCCCTTCCTGAAGGACAGCCAGCTGTGGAACGCGGACATTCGCGCCGAATGGTATATGGGGCGTGACGAACGACTGATCGCGGCGGCCTTCTACAAGAAGATCGACAATCCGATCGAAACCTTCACCACGATCAACGATACCTATGCGGTGACGACCAGCTTCGCCAACGCACCGGAAGCGTCGCTCTACGGTTTCGAACTGGAAGCGCAGAAATATGTCCCGCTCGACGGCCTGTCGGACGGCGACTTCTTCGCCAACCGTCGCGTCGCGCTGATCGGCAACTATACCTACACCCAGTCGAAGCTGAAGGTGAAGGATGGGGACACGACCATCCCCTATACTTACACCACCGGCGACCTGCCTGCCGCGTCGGACTATTTCCTGAACGGCGTGCCGCTGACGGGTCAGTCGGACCATCTGGTCAACCTGCAGCTGGGTCTGGAAGATACGGAAAAGCTGTCGCAGCAGACGCTGTTGCTGACCTATGCCAGCCCGCGCGTCACCAGCCGCGGTCCGAACCTTCAGCCCGACATCAAGGAAAAGCCGGGTATCCAGCTGGACTTCGTCGCGCGTCAGGGTGTGAAGCTGCCCGGCGGGATCAACAGCGAATTCAAGCTGGAGGCCCGCAACATCCTAGGCCGCAAGTTCCAGGAGTTCCAACAGGCCGGCGACAACAAGGTCTATTATAACCGGTACAAGATCGGCACCACCATCGCCGCATCGATGACCGTGGCCTTCTGAAGCATCGTGCGGAAAAGTGGGAACCGGTTTTCCGCTCAAAACGATGCGACAGTAAAAATTCAGAGCGCGCGACTAGCGTCAATTCAACGCGGCGCGCTCTGATCGTCACCACATCGCAGACAAGCGAACGGCCGGGGAAACCCGGCCGTTTTGCTTTCCAATCAAGGTGCAGTCATCACATTCTAAGCGAAGGGGCGCCGTCCTTGCCGGACGACGCCCCTGCTCCCTACCCCTTGCTGCCTTGTTCCGGCTCGCCCCGATCAGTTCATCGCATAGCTGGGGTTGAGACGGCTCAACGCCCGCACCGCCACATCGCGCGACGATTCTTCGTTACCGTTGGCCAGCACCAGCGTTACTTCCGGCGCGAAACGGGCGGAGCGATAGGCTTCGCGTGCCTGTGCCATCTTGCCAAGGCCGGCATAGGCATTGCCGAGGTTGATGAGGCGGGCGGGATCATTCTCGCCATAGACCGGCATCGACGCCAGCTTGCGTTGCGCATCCACGAAGCGGCCGGCCTGGAGCGCAGTCGCCGCCAGCGTGCCATCCGGCGCGCCGACCACGACCATCTCCTCGGGCGCCGCCTGGGCCATGCCGGGCGTCATAGCCGCCAGCGCCAGACCCATCATGATAGCGGCCTTCTTCATGTCCCGATCTCCTCGAAAAAACTTCCTAACATAGCCAGAAGTATTTCATTTAGATGACATCGGAACAAGATAGCATGATCTATAGGGAAACAAGTTTCTTTGCTTTAAAATCAGTGTGATATGAATTTTACTTCATACTGTCATAAAATCGTAATTGAAAAAACAGGTTAGCCGCGCCCGATTCGAATCAAACGAACCACGAAACAAGCGCCATCATCGCCCGGTCGGACGACATCGATCATGACGATGAAAGGAAGGTCCAGGGACTTCTGTTGCCCGGCGCCCTGGAAACCGCTGAATTCCCTTCTGTTGCCCGGTGGGTTCAACCGCGCTATTTTAGAGTAATGTCAGGCCGTGAGGCCCTCAATTACGCTGCAATGGCGAGTGCTTCGTTATCGTTGGCACTTGTGAGTTTTGCACAGTTTAACGGCTTACACGGGCCGGGTAAAAATATCGCCTTTGAACACACGTCGATCCTAGTTCGGCCCCATCAGACACCCCGTTCCGGCTGGGCCGTCACGGGACATGTGGTGGAACCGCCGGGTACTGCCCCCGGGTCCGCTGCGTCTATTATACGACACACTTTATCACCATAGCCGGGCGAACCCGGCCCGACCCATATGGGCGCAAACGAAGGCTTTTTCAAGCCATGGACTTGGCGAGCAGGACAAAGCCTCTGCTGAGGATGCCAATGGGCAAGGCAGATAATCGCCCAACCGCTCTCTATCGCTGCCCACTTCCCCCCGCGCGCATCCCGCGCTAAGGCTCTGCGCATGATCCTCGTCATCGACAATTATGACAGCTTCACCTGGAACCTGGTCCATTATCTGATGGAGTTGGGCGCTGAGGTAGAGGTCGTCCGCAACGACGCCATTTCGGCGGGCCAGGCCCTGTCCAGCGGCGCGAAGGCGTTCCTGCTTTCGCCCGGTCCGTGCACCCCCAATGAAGCGGGCGTCAGCCTGGACCTCGTCGCGGCCTGCGCCGATGCTGGTGCGCCGCTGCTAGGCGTGTGCCTGGGCCATCAGTCCATCGGTCAGCATTTCGGTGGCAAGGTGGTGCGTGGCGGCCTGATGCACGGCAAGACATCGCCCGTCACCCATGACGGTACCGGTCTGTTCTCAGGGCTTCCCTCGCCCTTCACCGCAACCCGCTATCACTCGCTGATCGTGGAGGATATTCCGGCCGACCTGGTCGTCAACGCCACCAGCGCGGACGGCTCCGTCATGGGCTTCCGCCACGCGACCCTGCCGATCCATTCGGTGCAGTTCCACCCAGAAAGCATCGCCACCGAATATGGCCACGACATGCTGGCCAATTTTATGGCGATCGCCGGCCTGCCGGTGCGGGAACGCGAAGCGGCCTGATCATGGACATGAGTGGACGAACCGGATGTATGATCCTGTTCGCCGCCTTGGTTGCATGGGCGCCGGCCGCGCCAGCCCGATCCGAACAGCGCTGCACGACTGCGAACGCCACCGCCACCAGCATAGAGGCCATACAGGCCGACTATTCGATATGGGCGGGCAAATGCGTGCGCGTGCGGGGATTGGGCATCGACAGCCAACTCTATGCCGACCGGCAGGCACTGACGGACGACGACACGCCCCTTGGAGAGGATGCTCGCCGATCCATCATCATGTTTCCTGACCGCAAGGCGCCGCGCCTGCCCCGCAATCGCCCGATGATGGTGGATGTCATTGGCCGGGTCGGCAGTTGCCGGGCCGCGCATGATGTGGTGGCGGAAATGTCGGCGGACCAACCCGACCGGATCATCATGGTATCGGGCTACTGCCACACCTCGCTCGCCACCTATATCGCGCCGTCCGCGATACGCCCGATCGACACAACACGGCCCGTTCGCCTGACGGAAGCCGAAGTCCCGGCGGAGCGGCGCGGCATCGTCGAAGCCCCCGTTCATTCGAACAAGCTGCCCGCCATGCGCAGTGCGGCGCACACCCTGTTCGCAGCCCTGGCTACGCGCGACAAGGCCGCTTTCCTCCGTCTCAGCGAACCCGACGGCATCGCACCCCGGCAGCAGAAAGACGCCCGACGCAAATTCTCCCGCCTGATCGCCCCGCGATCCGCTTTCGCAAAGATACCGGAAGCACATCATCCGGAGCGGATTTTCGTCGAACGGCTGGACGCAGTCGAGGCCGATCCGTCGCAAGCCATAGTCTGCCGATGCCGAACGTCCGATTGCGCCGGCAAATGGCCGGTCGTGATGCGCGATGCGGACAATCTGCCGGACCGTCCCTATGTCTGCGTTCAAGCCAACGACTATCTGCTTGGCCCCGGCCGCGATACCGTGATCCAGGTCACGGCCGAACAGGCGCTTGATGGCTTCGCCGAACCTCTGTCCTATCCAGCACGAAAGGACTAAATTGCGCATAGCCGCTTTGCGAATATGTCCGGAATAGGAAACGTAATGTCAAGATCGGCGGGAAAAGTGCGAAGTTAAGGGTCGACGCCCCCTCGACTCACCGCCCCCCTGCCGACTAAGGCGGATGCGATGACCAGCCTGCCCGATCCTACTACGCCGCTGTCGGCCGATACCGCCGCTCAGGCTTTCGACCTGCTGTTCGACGCTGACCTGAGCGACGAGGCCATTGCCGATTTCCTCGTCACCATGGCCCGGCGCGGCGAGACGGCGACCGAAATCGCCGCCGCCGCCCGCGCCATGCGCGCCCGCATGATCCCGGTCAGCGCACCGGCTGGCGCGATCGACGTGTGCGGCACCGGGGGCGACGGGCACCATACGCTCAACGTCTCCACCGCTGTCTCACTCGTTGTCGCAGCCGCCGGCGTGCCGGTCGCCAAACATGGCAACCGCGCCGCCTCTTCGAAAGCCGGCGCCGCCGACACGCTGGAGGCGCTGGGCCTGAACCTGGACAAGGCCGCCGCGACCGCCGAAGCCACCCTTGCCGATCTCGGCATCTGCTTCCTCTTCGCGCAAAATTACCACCCGGCACTCAAACGCCTCGGCCCGATCCGCAAGGCGATCGGCGAACGCACCATCTTCAACCTGATGGGGCCGCTCGCCAATCCGGCCAATGTCCGCCGCCAACTGGTCGGCATCGCACGTCCGGCCTATGTTCCCATCTATGCCGAAGCGCTGGCGGAACTGGGTGCGGACCGGGCGATGATCGTGTCGGGCGACGAAGGGCTGGACGAACTGTCGCTGGCCGGCGGCAACGATATCGCCGAAGTCACCGGCAACGGGCTGGTCGCCATGCGCCGCCTGACTGCCGCAGAACTTGGCCTCTCCACCCATCCGGTCGATGCGATCCGCGGCGGCGACGCAACCCATAATGCCGCTGCTCTCCGCGCCCTGCTGCAAGGCGAGGAAGGCCCCTATCGCGACGCGGTGCTGCTAAATGCCGCCGCCGCCCTTGTCGTCGCCGACGCCGCAACCGATCTGCGCGAGGGCGTGGAGGAAGCGGCCGAAACCATCGACCGTGGCCTTGCCAACGCCTTGCTCAATTGCTGGATTGCCTATCAATGACCAACAAGCTGATCGAAATCTGCGATTTCAAGCGCGAGGATGTCGCACGCCGCCGGGCAGCGACCAGCATCGCCGCATTACACGCCCGCGCCAGCGAGCAGACCCCGCCACGCGGTTTCCGCAAAGCGCTGGACGATGCAGCACGCGCCGGCTTCGGCCTGATCGCCGAAATCAAGAAAGCCAGCCCATCCAAGGGTCTGATCCGCGCGGACTTCGATCCCCCCGCCCATGCGCAGGCCTATGCGGCAGGCGGCGCGGCCTGCCTGTCGGTCCTGACCGACGAGCCTTATTTTCAGGGGCATGACGATTATCTGATGGCCGCCCGGTCGGCCTGCGCCATCCCCGTATTGCGCAAGGATTTCCTGGTCGATCCCTGGCAGGTGCTCGAAAGCCGCTCGCTGGGCGCGGACGCCATCCTCATCATCGTCGCCGCGCTGGACGATGGCCAGATGCAGGAAATCGAGGACGCCGCCCTTGGCTTGGGCATGGACGCCCTGATCGAAGTGCATGACGAAGCGGAACTGGAGCGGTCGCTGAAGCTGCGCTCGCGTCTGATCGGTGTCAATAATCGCGACCTGCGCGATTTCTCGGTCGACTTCGCCCGCACCTATGAACTGGTGGGCAAGGCGCCAGAAGGCTGCACCTTCGTCGCCGAAAGCGGTCTTGGCAGCCATGCCGACCTCCTTGCCATGGCCGACCACGGCGTGCGCTGCTTCCTGGTCGGCGAAACGCTGATGCGGCAGGCCGATGTGGAGGCCGCGACCCATAATTTGCTCACCGGGGCATGACCGGCCTCACCCATCTGGACGATGATGGCGCGGCGCGCATGGTCGATGTCGGGGCAAAAGCGGTGACGGCACGCGAAGCCGTCGCCTCCGGCCGCATCGATATGAGCGCGAACGCTGCCAAGGCCATCGCCGATGGGCTGGTCAAGAAAGGCGACGTCCTTGCCGTGGCGCGGGTCGCCGGCATCATGGCGGCGAAGAAGACGGCCGACCTCATCCCGCTCTGCCACCCGATCGCGCTCAGCGCCGTGACGGTCGATTTCTTGCCTGACGATAGCGGCGTCACCGTGACCGCCACCGCCCGGACCGCCGGCCAGACCGGCGTGGAGATGGAAGCGCTGACCGCTGCCTCGGTGGCGCTGCTCACCATCTACGACATGGCCAAGGCGCTGGACAAGGCGATGGTCATCGGCGCGGTCCAGCTTGAATCCAAGACCGGCGGCAAGTCCGGCGACTGGCGCCGCGTCCCATGAGCCTGTTGCCGGTCGCAGAAGCGCAGGCTCGCCTGTTCGCGCTGGCCGACCGGCTGCCGGTGGAAACCGTTCCGATTGCGCAAGCCGTCGGCCGCTGGCTGTCGCAGGATATTGCCGCCCTGCGTGACCAGCCCTGGGCCGATCTGTCGGCAATGGATGGCTATGCGGTCCGCGCGAGCGAAATGCCCGGTCCCTGGCGCGTCACCGCCGAAAGCGCGGCAGGAACTGGCCTTCAACCCGCGTTGGGACCGGGTGAGGCCAGCCGCATCTTCACCGGCGCGCCGCTGCCGCCCGGTGCCGACGCGATATTGATCCAGGAAAATGCGACCCGCGAAGGCGATCGCCTGACTGCCAGCGCCGACCCGCTGATGCCCGGCCGCCATGTCCGCCCGACCGCCTCCGACTTCGCGCAAAATGCGATCCTGCTGGATGCCGGCAGCCGCCTCGGCCCGGCGCAGGTCGCCCTCGCTGTGCTGGGTGGCCATGGCACCGTGCCGGTCACCCGCCGTCCCCGGATCGCCATCTTGTCCACCGGCAACGAACTGGTGCCGCCCGGTACGCCGACGCCCGCTGGCCTGCTGCCCTCCTCCAATGCGCCGATGCTGGCGGCCCTGCTCGCCGCCCTGCCCTGCGACGTCATAGACCTCGGCATCGTGCCGGACGATCTTGATGCGATGGTCACCGCGCTGGATCGTGCCAGCGACGCCGACATCATCGTGTCGACCGGCGGCGCTTCGGTGGGCGATCATGACCTCGTCCGACCTGCCTTTCTCCAGGCAGGCGGCACGCTCGATTTCTGGAAGATACGGATGCGTCCCGGCAAGCCGCTGATGGCGGGAAAGCTTGGCAACGCACTGTTCCTCGGCCTGCCTGGCAATCCCGTCTCCGCTTTCGTCACGGCGACGCTCTTTCTGTTGCCGCTCGTCCGTCATATCAGCGGCGCGCACGATCCGCTGCCATTGACGAGCGATGCCACACTCGCCTCCGCCCTGCCGCAGACCGGGGATCGCGACGATTATCTGCGCGCCTGGCGCGCGCCCGACGGCATCGTCTCCGTCACGTCGCAGGACAGCGCCGCGACCGCCGCCATGGCCAAGGCCGACTGCCTGATCCTGCGCCCGGCCGGATCGCCCCCTGCCACGCCCGGAACACGCGTGACCATCCTGCCGCTTTGATGCGCGGAACGCTTGACTAACCTTCATCTGTTTCCTATGCGTTCCTCATACGTTCCACGGAGGACCGCAATGTTGACGCCCAAGCAGCAGGAATTGCTGAGCTTCATTCAGACCCGATTGGACGAAGGCGGCGTGTCGCCTTCGTTCGAGGAAATGAAGGACGCGCTGGACCTGCGATCCAAGTCCGGCATCCATCGTCTGATCAATGCGCTGGAGGAGCGCGGCTTCATCCGCCGCCTGCCCAATCGCGCCCGCGCGTTGGAAGTGTTGAAGCTTCCCGACGCGATGCACCGCGCGCCCACGCCGATCGTGCCGCCCAAGCCCAAGCTGGTGACGCCGCCGCCCCTCCTGCCGATCGCGGCCAATGACGTGATCGAAATCCCGATGCACGGCCGGATCGCGGCGGGTGTTCCGATCGAGGCGATGGAGGGGCAGGCCATGCTCTCCGTCCCTGCCGCTCTGCTAGGCGCTGGCGATCATTATGCGCTGGAAGTCTCAGGCGACTCGATGATGGAAGCCGGCATTCTCGACGGCGACTTCGCGCTGATCCAGCGCACAGATGTCGCGCGAGAAGGCCAGATCGTCGTCGCCCTGATCGACGAAGCGGAAGCGACGCTCAAATATTTCCGCCGCGACGGCGGCCGCGTGCGTCTCGACCCGGCGAACAGCGCCTATGAGCCGCAAATCTACGATTCACGGCAGGTCCGCATCCAGGGCAAGCTGGCGGGGCTGTTGCGCCGCTATAATTAAGGGGCCGCGGCTCTTGGTCGGGGCCTTGGGCGACTGATCCAGGGATGGGCGTCGCCCGGCCGATGGACGGTGTGAACTTCGCCCTTTTCCAGACCGATCGACAGACCGCCGGTGCGCGCCAGCAACCGGCGGTCTATCTTCATCCAGCGCGGCCGGCACCAGCGCGGCAGCCCGCGATCGCTGACGACGATATCCGCCGCCGCGCAATCTCGCGCGAAATCATGCCGCGCGATCAGCACATCGCTGCGCGTGAACAGTAGCCTCCAAGTGCGCCCCTTGCCGTCCTTTAGGCGGACAGCACAAAGATCGACGGAACAACGCGCCTCCGGCAAGTCGGCGATCGCCACCAGTTCGCCATCATAGCCAGCGCTTTCGGACAGGACGTCACGCACATAATCCCCCGCCCGATCGCGCAATATCGCCATGCCCTTTCCGGTCCGCACCGCCACATGGCGACCGTCGCCGGTCACCAGAATATCCGGTGGCGTTGCGGCAAAGGTCACTGCCACAGCGATCAGGACCGGCGGAAGCCCCAGCCAGCGCCAGCGCGTTCGCCAGAGCAGGCACCAGAGCAGGCCGATCATGGCGATGCCGAACAACCCCATGCCCATGGTCGGCGCCAGCAGGCTCGCCATGGGACTGGTCGCGACGCCATGGGCCAGCAACAGCAGGAAATTCAACGACTGCTCGGTCAGCCACCAGGCCGGCGCCCCTAGTCCGGCCACATCCAGCAGCAGCGCCAACGCCTCCAACGGCATGACGACGAAGGTGGTGAGCGGAATGGCGATCAGATTGGCGAAGGCGCCCAGCAATCCCGCTTTGTGGAAATGAAACAGCGCGATCGGCATCAACACCAGTTCGACAGCAATGCCGGTCGCCAGCATCACGGCCAGATTTCGCCCCAGCTTGCGCAATCGCCCTTCATCCCGCGCAGCGGCAAAGGCTCGAAAACGGGGATGCTCCGCCAGCGCCACCAACGCCGTCACCGCCGCAAAACTCATCTGGAAACTCGGCCCTGCCAACGCCTCCGGCCACAAAAGCAACACCACCAGTGCACCGGTCGCCACCAGCCGCAGCGTCACCGCATCCCGCCCCATCGCCAGTCCGCCCAGCACCAGCAACGCCGCGACGCAGGACCGCACCGTCGGCACCTCCGCTCCGGTCAGTAACGTATAGCCGATCCCCGCCAGCGCGCCGCCCGCCGCCGCGATCAGCATCAATGGCCAGCCCAGTGCCGCTCGCTGGCTAAGCGCCATCACCCGCATCAGCAGGAAAATCACCGCGCCGATCAGCGCCGTCACATGCAGCCCGCTAATCGACAACAGGTGCGCCAGCCCGCTGCGCCGCATCGCTTCCGCATCCGCCTCCGGAATGGCGCCCTGATCCCCGGTGGCGAGCGCTACCGCAATCCCCTCCGCCGGCCCGTCGACCCGTTCCAATATATGGCCGAACAGACGTGACCGCAGCGGCGGGGCCGCAGTCGACGGGGTCAACACCTCAACAGGCTTCAGCGCCTTGCCCGTCGCGCCGATGCCCTGAAAATAGGCCCGCGCGGCAAAATCATAGCCTCCCGGCACGCTCGGCGGCGCAGGGGGCATCAACCGCACGCGAAAGCGAATCCGAGCGCCCTCCCCCAATCCCACCGGCACATCGGCATCGGCGATATTGACCCGCACCACAGCCGGCAGGTCCGGCGTATCGACTGGCCGGATCATCACTCGCACCATCGCCTGCGCAGGCACCGGCCGCACCGCTGTCACATCGCCCGTCATCTGCACGAAGCGCGCCCGCGTCAGGGGCGGCTGCCCGAGCAACGTCGCCTTGCCCCACACCAGCAGGCAGCCCATGCAAGCCAATATTGCGCCGGCGACAAGCATGCGCCGCAATCGCCCGCCGTCCGGCAGCATCATGCCGATGCAGGCCAGCGATAATGCGCCACAGCAAAAAGCCAGCCAGGCCATCGCATGAGGCAGGATGAACCAGGCCGCGATGCCGCTGCCCAGCGCGATCGGCACCCACAGGCCGATCTGTTCTCGCTCCTGTTCCAGCCAGCTTTCCATCGCTCCCAGCCCGCTTCGGGACAGTCCCGCCGCCCTCCGACCAAGGGAGGTTTGTCGTGGCTCAAAAGCCATGCTAGGGGGCGTCGCATCCATGGATCTGCTAAGGCGAATGTCGAAGAATATGACGGTAAGTGCAACGGGAATGAACAAGCAGGTGGTGACCCGTTTCGCCCCGTCCCCAACGGGGTTCCTCCACATTGGCGGCGCCCGCACCGCCCTCTTCAACTGGCTGTTCGCGCGCCACCATGGCGGCAAGTTCCTGCTCCGCGTCGAAGATACCGATCGGGCCCGTTCCACAGAGGAAGCCGTGGCCGCCATTTTCGACGGTCTGGAATGGCTGGGCCTGGGCGGTGACGAGCCGGCCGTGTTCCAGTTCGAACGCACCCCACGCCATGCCGAAGTCGCCGACCAGCTGCTCGCCGCCGGCCATGCCTATCGCTGCTACGCCACGCCCGAGGAACTGGCGGAACTGCGCGAACAGCAGCGCGCCGCCAAGCAGCCGATGCGCTATGACGGCCGCTGGCGCGACCGCTCGCCCGAAGAAGCGCCGGAAGGTGCGCCCTTCGTCATCCGTATCAAGGCGCCCCGGACCGGCGAAACCGTGATCGAGGATGCCGTGCAGGGCCGCGTCGTCGTGCAGAATGCCGAGCTGGACGACATGATCCTGCTGCGTTCGGACGGCACGCCCACTTACATGCTGGCCGTCGTTGTCGACGATCATGACATGGGCGTCACCCATGTCATTCGCGGCGACGATCATCTCAACAATGCCTTCCGCCAACTCAGCATCATCAAGGCGATGGGCTGGGAAGAGCCGATCTACGCCCATATCCCGTTGATCCACGGGTCGGACGGCGCGAAACTGTCGAAGCGCCACGGTGCGCTCGGCGTCGACGCCTATCGCGACGAGATGGGGATGCTGCCCGAAGCGGTGCTGAACTATCTGCTGCGCCTGGGCTGGGGCCATGGCGACGAGGAAATCATCACGATCGCCCGCGCGATCGAACTGTTCGATATCGATGGTGTCGGCCGTTCGCCCTCACGCTTCGACATCAAGAAGCTGGAAAATCTGAACGGCCATTATATCCGCGAAGCCGACGATGCGCGCCTTGCAAAACTCGTCGCGCCACGGGTCGAACAGCGCCTTGAAATCGCTATATCGGATACCAATCTAGCGCTTCTGACCCAGGCGATGGCATCGCTGAAGCCCCGGGCCAAGAACCTTAACGAAATTGCCGAGGGAGCAGAATTCCTGTTCAAAAGTTGCCCGCTCGATTTTGACGAGAAGGCCACTGCTCTGCTAGACGACTCCGCGCGCGCGCTGCTCGACAAGACAGCCGACGCTCTCCAGCCCGTCCAGTCCTGGACGGTCGAAGCGATCGAAGACGTGATACGCCGCGTGGCAGAGGATGCCGGCCTGGGATTGGGCAAGGTGGCGCAACCGCTTCGTGCGGCGCTCACCGGCCGCACGACCTCGCCAGGCATTTTTGATGTCCTCTTCCTTCTGGGGAAAGAGGCGAGCTTGGAACGACTGGCCGCCGCAGGGCACGCAGCGGCCGGTTGATGACGTACAAGGAGAAAAATATGTCGGATAACACAGCCAACCTGACCGTTGGGGGAGACGCCAAGGACTACGCCATCATGGATGGCACCGTTGGTCCGCAGGTCATCGACGTTCGCAAGCTCTACGCCAATACCGGCATGTTCACCTACGATCCGGGTTTCACCTCGACCGCCAGCTGTGAATCGGGCCTCACCTATATCGACGGCGACCAGGGCATCCTGCTCCACCGTGGTTATCCGATCGGCCAGCTGGCCGAAGAATCCAGCTTCATGGAAGTCTGCTACCTGCTGCTGAACGGCGAATTGCCGTCTAAGGCCGAACTGGACGACTTCACCAACACCATCACGCGCCACACCATGGTGCATGAGCAGTTGAGCGCGTTCTTCCGCGGTTTCCGCCGCGATGCGCATCCGATGGCCATCATGGTCGGCGTCGTCGGCGCCCTGTCGGCCTTCTATCACGACTCGACCGAGATCAACGATCCGGAACAGCGCCGCATCGCCAGCCATCGCCTGATCGCCAAGATGCCGACGATCGCTGCCATGGCTTACAAATACAGCGTCGGTCAGCCCTTCGTCTATCCGCGCAACGACCTGTCCTACACCGCCAACTTCCTGCGCATGACTTTCTCGGTCCCGGCGGAAGATTATATCCCCGATCCGGTGATCGTGGACGCGATGGACAAGATCTTCATCCTGCACGCCGACCATGAACAGAATGCCTCGACCTCGACCGTGCGTCTCGCCGGTTCGTCGGGCGCCAATCCGTTCGCCTGCATCGCGGCCGGCATCGCCTGCCTGTGGGGTCCGGCACATGGCGGCGCGAACGAAGCCGCGCTCAACATGCTGCGCGAAATCGGCACCGTCGATCGCATCCCGGAATATATCGCCCGTGCCAAGAACAAGGACGATCCGTTCCGCCTGATGGGCTTTGGCCATCGCGTGTATAAGAATTACGATCCGCGCGCGACCGTGATGCAGAAGACCGCGAAGGATGTTCTGGAAAAGCTGGGCGTCAACGACCCGGTCTTCGACGTCGCCAAGGAACTGGAGCAGATCGCGCTCAACGATCCCTATTTCGTCGAGAAGAAGCTGTACCCGAACGTCGATTTCTACTCGGGCGTCATCCTGTCGGCTATCGGCTTCCCGACCGAAATGTTCACCGTGCTCTTCGCCCTCGCCCGCACCGTGGGCTGGGTCGCGCAGTGGAACGAAATGATTTCGGACCCAGCGCAGAAGATCGGCCGCCCGCGTCAGCTGTACACCGGCCCGACACAGCGCGACTATGTATCGGTCGACAAGCGCTAAGAGCGCCAGACCATCGCAAAAAAGAACGGCGCCCCGATCGGGCGCCGTTTTTTTTATATCAATTGCCGACCGGCAGGGAGAGGATGAAGCGCGCGCCTTCGCCCGGTGCGCCACCGATGCGAATGTCGCCCTTCATCGCGCGCGCGAGGCGACGGGAAATATAGAGGCCAAGGCCACTGCCACTAGCGTCGTCCCGGCCCAGTCGCTCGAACTTCTCGAAAATGCGTTCCCGGTCCGTCTGCGCTACGCCCGCCCCTTGATCGATCACCGCAATTCGCGCCTGTCCGTTTTCCCATTCGGTCGCCACACGCACTTCGGTGCCTTCGGGCGAATAGCGGACGGCATTGCCGATCAAATTGACCAATATCTGCAAAATGCGCCGAAACTCTCCGATCGCAAGCAAGCTTGCGTCAGCTGGCGGCGCGACGATGGTGATCCGCCGGTCCAGCGCCTTTACCGTCAACAGGCCCGCCGCGCGACGCCCCAGATCGGCCAGGTCTACCTCTTCGGAAATCACACTGAAATCCGGTCGATCGATCGCCTGCAAATCGGCCAGATCGTCCACCAACGCCATCAGATGCCGCCCCGCCGCCGCGATATCATTGGCATAGCCGGCATAGTCAGGCCGCAACGGCCCTTCCAATTGCGCGCTGATCGTGTCCGCATTGGCGATGATCCGGCCCAAGGGCTGGCGCAGCGAACGATCAAGCCGGCGCCCGAACTCTGCCGGATAGATGGATAATGGCGCTTCGTCCGCCAACGGTGCCACCACCGCCTTTTCCAATGGGAAGGCCGTGCCGCGATACCCCGTCAACTGGCCAGCATGGTCGAACATGGGGAAGGCCGACAGGCGAAAGCGCTGCTCGCCATCGCTGGCCAATATCGCCTGTTGATCGCGAAAAGCGCGGCGCTGGGCAAAGCCGCGCAGCATCGCCATATCGCCATCGCTATCGGCCTCCAGCTGGAAGTAGCTGGAAAAACGCGCGCCCGGCACTGGCGGATTGGCCGGCAACGCACCGCTGTCGCCGCCTCCCGCCAGCACCATCTGAAACCGCAATTGCGTGTCGATCTGCCAGGTCCAACCGTCCGCCAACGCCGCGATATCCGCGTCGCGCCGGCCGTCATCGGGCAGCGTGGGTGCCGATGGCCGCTCGCGCCAGTCCACGATCGACAGGCTGACGCCCTGATCGTCCGGCTTGGCCCGCACCCACATGTCGATATCGCCGCGCTGCGCCGCCGCGACCACGGGACGCGACACCAGGACGCCAAGGCGCGCCGCCAACCGGGCGATCGCCACCAGTTGCGGCACCGCAAAGGCCTCCCCCAGATCCGCGCCCGCCTCCTGTTGCAGCGTCAGCAACAAGGCATCCGCGCTCAGCAGGCGGCCATCGGCAGACAGGGTAGCTCGGACGATGGCCCGCGACGGCATAGTCATGTGCCGGCCACCGTGCGTAGATGATCAAGCTTGGCGCGTAATATGGATGAGGTGCGCAAGGCGCCGATCGCGCTATCCGCCTGTTCCTCGCTCACACCCTGATAGCGCTCCGCCTCCGCCACGATCGCGGCGTCCGAGAGTAAAGGCCGCACCGGGCGCAACGCCAGCAGCAGAATACGATAGTCCGCGGCCGATCCGCCAAGCGCGCGGCACAGATTGGCCAATTGCGCCACCGGTCCCATGACCAGCATGGCGACCAATTGCTGACTGCCCATCCGCAACCGCCGTGCAGCGACCGCTGCAAACAGCAAGAATCGCCGTTGTCCCAACAGGGCACCAAGCAATTCAGGCGCGTCCGCGCGTTCGCCCATGCCGCGCACCAACCTGTCGGCCTGGGCAATCGGGCAAGCCGCTTCATCATGATCGCGCAGCAGCGCCCAGCCCGATCGATCGAAGGCCGCCAACGACCGATCGCCCCCGTCCACCATGGTTCGCTGCGAAACGACATGAAGGCAGGCGGCCACCGTCCAGAGCAGATCGGCAAAATGTTCGGCCGGCAGGTCCGGCTTCATCGGCGCATCCTCGCCGGCCAGAGCCAGCCAGCGCCCTTCGGCCAGAGCCAATGCCGACACCGCCCTACCCAGTTCGGGATCGTCCGTCGCGGGGATGAGGTCGCCCTGCCCCTCGTCGAACTGTTCGACATCGGCCTGCCCGAATTGGCGCAGCATCAACGTCACGCCAGCCCGCATCTGCATATGCGCCAGAAGATCGGAGCCAAGCAATGTGGGCTGCGCCCTTATCATCGACCAGGCGAGCGGCGCCGGCCAATGATCGAGCGCGGCGGCGATGTCCGGCGCATGGTCCAGCGACAGGCGCAGGGCCATTTCGATCGCAGCGATGCAGCCGCCCAGATGGCGCCGCGTCTCCACGATCAACGCGTCCGGTCTGGACTGCACTTCGTCGGGGAAGAAGAATGCCAGATCAATGGCATGACCGACCGGAACGGCGGATAATCCTGCCTTGGCGCGCGCCATCGGCCGGTCGTTGATCATGCCGGTAGGGGACGAATGGACGCTCATGCCGGTCAGAATAATCGCACGTCGTTAAAATGCACTAAACCCTGCCGGGCAAAATCGTCATTCCGGCCGACGTAGCAACATGGCGGCGATAGAGGCGATCGCCAGCAATATGGCGATGCGGAAACCCTGTACCATCAATCCTAGAAAGCCGGTGAGGATGAGCAGCAACAGCGCCGTGCCGGGCGTGAAGATCATCCACGGCCGCGCCGTGCCGGTCCTGCCCCAACGATCGGCCACCATCACGATGCCCAGCAGCAACGCCAGGTCGGCCGCCATCGTCGTACCACCGGCAAAAACCATGCCCGCCAGCACGATGGCCGGCACGCAGAAAGCCAGCCAGTTCATCAATGGCGCGCGTAGGGCCAAATCGCCCAATCGATCGCTGATTTCGGACAGGAGCAAGGCCACCAACAGCAGAAAGAAGCCGGTCAGCGGCCAGCCCAGTTCGATCGGCACCAGCGCGACGGCGCCCAGCGCGATCGCCGCGATCCGGACCTGCATGGCCGGAACCTGCATCCGCATCAGCGATGGGCTGACGATGCGCGCCACCGGCGCCAGCAGATAATGTTCGATCCCACCCCGCGCCTGCGCCTGTACCGCTCCCACGGCCGTCACGGCCTGCGCCACCAGATCGGCCTGCGCCTGCGTTTCGACCAGTGCCACGCGCCCTTCCAGCAGGTCGTCCTGAGGCACGGTGATCCGCCGTGCGCCCTTCTGCACGGCCGTCCGCACCAGCGTCAGCGCCAGATCCCAATCGCCGATCATGTCGAGCGTGCCGAACAGCAGGTCCGGACTGATTCGCGCCAGTCCCGCCCAACGCTGTCCCGCGTCGATCCGCTCGAACGGCGTGCTGGCGCGACTGTCATCAGTCACCAGCATGACATTGCCGTCCGCCGCGCCCATGCCATCGAAATGCGCCTGCGACACGATCGCGCCGTCCGCGACCAGCAGCACGTCGCTATCACGGGGCGCATCGCGCACCATCGACACCATGTCGCGCACCAGCGCGACGGCGATGCCGTCGGCACTCAACCGATCGACGGCCTGCGAGAGAGCGGGCGTGATGACGCTCACCACTATCATGATACGGTCGGCGCCGGCTTGAGCCGCCTGTCGCGCCTGATATTCCACAAGGGTCTGACCGGCAAAATAAAGGCTCGCACGTAAGCCCGGCGGCGAATCGCCCGATGCCCGGCTGGCGCTGAGAATAGCGGCGAAGCTCATATTGTTACGCTTGTGACCCGATTGTTGTGCGGCGACCTTGTCGCAAGCGCGCGCGTTTCGCGCAAGCGGTGCGATAAGCCTAAACGATCAGGCCTGATCCAGGGCCTGCAACGCCGCCCGCAACTTTCGTAACACGCGTGGATCGCCCGGTGCCGCTGCTGCGGCTTCGTCGGCCAATATGATCAGCGCGGTCAGGCCAAAGCTGGCCGCCAGCCCCTTCAAACGCCAGGCTGCCAATTCCCAATTGGCGTCGCGACGCGCCCGCCCCAGCAAATCGACCTGCCGGTTGGCGCTTTCCAGAAAGGCCACGCGCAGATCTGCGATCAACGCGCTATCATCGCCGACGGCGGCTGCCAGAGCGGTATGGAGGGCGCCAGGATCATAGGACATGGGACAAACGCTATCGGGCTTGCGTTAAGTTTTGGTAACAAGGCATTTCCGCGGCCGGAAAAGATGCTAGGATGAGGACATGACAGGGGGCAGCACCATCGTCGAGTTCTGGCGAGACGAACAAACCGCGACCGGCAACGAGTCGCAGATGGACGATATTTTGCTTTTGAAACAGGCCGTTCTCGACATAGACGAGGGCGAAGCGACAGAAGGTGCCGACGAAACCACGGTCAAGCGGCTCCGCTGGGCCTTGCTGGTGCTGGCAATTGGCTGGGTCGGCTTTGCCGGTTGGGCCATCGCTACGTCCGGCAATCTGGCCGCAGGGCCCTTCGCCTGGGCCAATGCCATCGTCACCATAGCCATTCCACTCATTCTGCTGGCCGTCGCTTATCTGCTGCTGGTCCGCAACAGTCGTACCGAATCGCGTCGCTATCTCGACACCGCCCGCGCCCTGCGGACGGAGGCCGACCTGCTGGAATTGCGGCTTGGCCGGATCAGCAGCCAGTTGGAAAATGCGCGACAGGCGATGCAGGATCAGGCCGAACTGCTCGACAGCTATGGCGCAGCTGCCAGCAGCAATATGGAAGCCTCCGCCGAACTCATCGCCGGCCGCGCCCAGACAACCGCCGACAAGGCCGAAACCGCCGAGCGGGCCGCCTTGGCGCTGGTATCGCGCATGGATCAGTTGATCGGATCGATCCCCGAACTGGAAGATCGCACCGGTCGCATGACCGCGCAGATGATGGACAATGGCCATGCGCTGGCCGAACGGATCGACACGCTGGAAGCGCGACTACATGCATTGGGCGAACTGTCTGACGACGCGCGCGCCCGCACGCTGGCCGCGACCAAGAGCCTGGCGAGCCAGTTGACGCAGTTGCAGGAAGCCACCCGTTCGGCCTCCGAAGAAGTGACCGGCATGGCCGATATCGCATCGAGCCGGATCGACGCGACCGCGCAAGGTGCGCGGCAGGCGATGGATCGCAGCCGGGGCGATATCGAAGCCCATGCCGCCGCCCTCACCGCTCTCATCGACGCGGCGCAGACCGGGGTTGCGGACACGAGCGCGCAGGTGCGTCAGACCCTGACGCAGGATCTGAATGCGGCCGAAGCGGAGCTGCGCACCCGTCTGGACAATGCCCAGCGGACGATACAGGCGGCCATGGCCACGACCGATGAAGCGCTGACCCGGCGCGCCCATGCGCTCGAAACGCTGGTGTCCGCTGCCGAAAAAGGCATCGGGCAGGCCAGCGAGGACGCACTGGCGGTGCTGGAGCGCGACATGGAAGCGATGGAGACGGACCTGCGTCGTCGCCTCGACGCCGCGCTGCAACGGGCGAAGGAGACACTGGCCGTCACCGACGGCGGCCTCAGCAGCCAGGCAGCATCGCTCGACGCGCTCGTCAACCGCTCACGCGAGAGCCTGACGGCGATTGGCGACGACACGGTCGCCGGCCTCAGCGATACGATCGGCGACGTCGAAAGCCGGCTGCACCAGATCAACGAAATGATCGAAGGCCAGCGCAGCCTGATGGCGAGCCTGCACAACAGTCTGAACGATACGATCGCCAGCACGGATGGCCGCTTCGCCGCACTGGAAGACAGCGCCCTGGCGCGCGGCGAACGGCTCACCGGCGCATTGACGCGCATGGCGGAGGAAACGCAGCGCATCGACAAGGCGCTGGCGGCTGGCGGCATGACGGCCGAAAAGCTGATCGGGTGCGCCGAAACCCTGCTGGTCGCCCTCGATTCGAGCGTACGGGAACTGGACGAAACCTATCCGGCAGCGTTGGAACGGTTCGACGCGCGCCTGCAACAGAGCCGTACCCTGCTCGGCAGCACGACACCGGAAATGGAAAGGCTGGAAGCCATTTCGGAGGCGCTGGTCGGACGCACCGAAGAAGCGGAGGAAATGCTGCGCGGCCAAGGCAGTCGCCTGACCGAATGGCTGGAGAGCACGCAGGGCGGGCTGGAGGCCAATCGCGAACTGGTCGAACGGCTGCGCACGACGCTGGACGGGGCGCATCAGGATGCGACCCGCATCACCGAGGGCGCCGGGCCGCTGCTCGTCACCGCGCTGTTGCGGGTCAAGGACACGGCCGATCAGGCCGCAGAGCGCGCGCGGCAAGCCCTGGGGCGTGCCATTCCCGACGCGGCGCAGCAGCTGGCGCAGGCCAGCGATGAAGCGTTGCAAGGTGTGATCGGCGAAAAGGTGACGGCGCAGATCGAGCAGGTCGCACGCGTAGCGGAAGAAGCGGTCAAGGCCGCGCATCAGGCATCCGAACGCCTGACCCGCCAGTTGCTGACGATCGCCGACACCAGCGCCAGCGTGGAACAACGGATCGAGGAAGCCGAACGCGCGTCCGAAACCCGCGACCGCGACCATTTCGCGCGGCGTTCGGCGCTGCTGATCGAATCGCTCAACAGCACCGCGATCGACGTCGCCAAGCTACTGTCCAACGATGTGACCGATTCGGCCTGGGCCGCTTATCTGAAGGGCGACCGCGGCGTCTTCACTCGCCGCGCGGTCAAGTTGCTGGATGCCGGCGAGTCGCGTGAAATCGCACTCCATTATGATAATGACGCGGAATTCCGCGATCATGTGAACCGCTACATCCATGATTTCGAAGCGATGCTGCGGATCATCCTGTCGGCGCGCGATGGCAATGCGCTGGGCGTCGCCGTCCTCTCGTCCGACATGGGCAAACTCTATGTCGCACTCGCGCAGGCGATCGAGCGGTTGCGGCAATAAGGCAGCGGCTCAGCCGATCATTTTGCGAAAATAGACCACCCGCTCGGTTTCGGTGAAACCGGCGGCCTGGTGAAAGCAGTGGCTGGAGAGATTGGCGATGTCGGCATCAGATGCCATTTCGGTGCAGCCCTGGGATTGCCCCCATGCCGCCACCGCATCGATCAAAGCGCGCGCCAACCCGCCCCGTCGCGCATCTGCCGCCACATAAAGCCCCTCCACGAACAGAACCGGGCTGGTGTCGCAGCCATTGACATAATCATGGCGCAGGGCGGCCTCGACGAAGGCGATAGCATCGCCCTGCCCGTCCAATGCGACAAAGGCGATCAGGCCCTCATTCGCCAACATAGCGGTAATGTCATCCTGATGATCGGCGACGCTGGCATCCGGCCAGAGCGCGGCGCGTATCTGCGCCCAGGATTCCAGGTGAACGGCAGCGGCGCGAACGATCCGCTCCGCAGCCTCGCTCATCGCGTGACGCGATAGCCGGGCAGCATGTCGAGCGTCACCCAGCCCTGTACATAATTGGCATAATAGAGGCCGAACAGGATCGTGGCCAATATGGTCGCGCGCAGCATCACCACAGCGGGACGGAAATTGCTGGGCGCGCTATCCGCCTGCCCCTTCAGCAGCACTTCACCCGTTTCATTGGGGGTGCGGATGCCGAAGGGGAGCATGATGAAGGCGCTGATGACCCACATCAGGAAATAGATGGCGAAGATAGCGTACCAGTTCATCGCGCCTGTTTAAGCGCGAACGATCAGCACGTCCACTATCGGCTTCTTGCCGGTCCAGCGCGTCGCGGTACGGCGCACGGCCAGACGCAGACGTTCGCGCAAAGCCTCTTCCTCCAGCGATCCCTTGGGAATGGCGGCGGCGGCTTCCTCGGCCGCTTCCGCCAGGAAAGCCGCCTTGTCTTCCTCCACCGGCACACCCTGCGTGCGCAGCATGGGATCGCCGATCAGCTTGCCCTTGCGGTCGATCGCCACGGCTACGCTGATCTGACCATGCAGGCCCAGCTTGCGCCGCTCGTTCATGGTCGATCCGTCGGCGGGCAGGATGACGTCGCCGTCCAGCACCAGTCGGCCCGTTTCCTGCTGGCCGATAATCTGCGGCGCGCCGGGCGCCAGACGCAGCACGTCGCCATTGGACTGGACCACTGCATGGCGGATGCCCGTGGTAATGCCAAGCCGCGCCTGCTCCGCCATATGGCGGCGCTCGCCATGGACCGGCAGCAATATCTCGGGCCGAATCCAGCGATACATCGCTTCCAGTTCCGGTCGGCCGGGATGACCCGACACATGGACTTCGGCCTGGCGATCGGTGATCATCAGGATATTCTTCTGCGCCAGCGCATTCTGGATACGGCCGATGGCGATTTCATTGCCGGGGATCTGCTTGGACGAGAAGACAACCGTGTCCCCTTCCGCCAACTTGATCGGATGGCTGTCGAACGCGATGCGCGACAGCGCAGCCCGCGCCTCACCCTGTCCGCCCGTGGCGATGATCATCACCTCGTCACGCGGCAGGCTCATGACATCGTCCCAATCGACGGTCGGCGGAAAATCCTTGAGATAGCCGGCCGCCTTCGCCGTGCCGATGATCCGGTCGAGCGATCGGCCTGCAACGCAAACCTTGCGCCCCATTGCCGTCGCAACCTCTCCCAAAGTCTGCACCCGCGCGGCGTTCGACGCAAAGGTCGTGACCAGTACGCGGCCTTTGGCGCCGGCGACGGCCTGCATCAGCCCCTCGCGCACATCGCCTTCCGAGCCGCTGGCCTTGTCGTTGAAGACGTTGGTGCTGTCGCATACCAGCGCCAGCACACCTTCGTCGCCGATGGCGGTCAGTTCCGCCGGGGTGGAGGGCTGGCCAAGCAAAGGCTGGTCGTCCAGCTTCCAGTCGCCGGTGTGGAAGATGCGGCCATAGGGCGTGTCGATCAGCACCGCATTGCCCTCCGGAATGGAGTGGGCAAGCGGCACATAGCGGAAACCGAACGGACCGAGATTGAAGCTGCCTTCATTCTCGATCACATGCAGCTTCACATCTTTGCTGAGGCCTTCTTCTTCCAGCTTCATCCGGATCAGACCCGCCGTGAAGGGCGTGGCATACAGCGGCACGCCAAGGTCGGCGGCCAGATAGGGGATGGCGCCGATATGATCTTCATGCCCATGGGTCAGGACGATGCCGAGCAGGTCGTCGCGCCGATCCTCGATGAAGCTCAGGTCCGGCAGGATCAGTTCCACGCCGGGATAATTGGGGTCGGCAAAGGTCAGGCCGAGATCGACCATGACCCACTTGCCCTGGCAGCCGTATAGATTCACGTTCATGCCGATTTCGCCCGAGCCGCCAAGGGCCAGGAAAATCAGTTCATCCTTGGGTATCATTATGTTTTCAAACTCCGCTCGTGCAACAGCGCCAGCCCCAAGATGGTGAGGTCCGGTGCGATCGCATCGAAAATATCGCTATTGTCATTGAAGAGGACGGCTAGTCCTCCGGTCGAAATTACCTTGGCCGGACGGCCGATCTCAGCGCGGATACGCGCGACCAGCCCTTCCATCATCGCTACATAGCCCCAAAAGACGCCGATCTGCATAGCATCCACCGTCGTTCGCCCGATGACCGACCGGTTTTCCGGCGGCTCGATCGCGATCTTGGGCAATTTGGCCGCGGCGGCGACCAGCGCGTCCAGCGACAGGTTGATGCCCGGCGCGATCACGCCGCCCTTATAGGCACCGCTATAATCGACCACGTCGAAGGTCGTCGCCGTCCCGAAATCGATGACGATCAGATCGTCCTGGTAAAGATGGTGCGCGGCGATCGCATTTACAACCCGGTCCGCGCCGACAGAGCCAGGCTCGGCCACGTCCAGTTCGATGCCCCAATCCACCGGCGCCTGTCCCGCGACGAGCGCCGTGGTCTTGAAATATTTCTCGGCCAGCACCTGAAGATTATGGAGCGCACGGGGAACGACGGTAGCGATGATGACCGCATCAACATCCGCGATGGCATAGCCTTCCAGCTGCAACAGCTGGTTCAGCCAGACGACATATTCGTCGGCCGTGCGCCGGGGATCGGTGGCGATGCGCCAGCGTGTCTTGATCTCGCGCCCGTCGAGCAGCGCGAAAACGACATTGGTGTTACCCGCGTCGATCGCGAGAAGCATGGCCGGTCCCTCAGTTGAGAATGATGTCGCCGGCGTGAATGGCACGGCTGTCCCCATTCGCCAAGCGCAGGATCAACATGCCTTGACGGTCGAGCGTGTCGAATGTCCCCTCGACCTGCCCGCCATCGGGCTGGATCACGCGCATCGGCGTGCCGGTGGGATGGGCGTTGAGCAGCCAGTGGGTGCGGATGGGGTCCAGCCCCTGCGCCCGCCAGATGGACAGCCAATGGGCGAAAAGCTGGGCGAGCCGATCATAGAGGGCTTGGGCCGTGGCGTCGTTGGCGCCCTGCGCCGCCAGGCTGGTGACGGGGCGGTCCAGTCCGACCGGATGGCCGGTCACATTGATGCCGATGCCCACCACGATCGCGTCGCCCGCCCGCTCCAGCAATATGCCGGCGATCTTGGCGCCATCGACCAATATGTCATTGGGCCATTTGATCCGCGCCTGGCCCGTGCACAGCGGCGCGACCAGCGCATGGACCGCATTGGCCGCAACCAGCGCCAGCGTGTGGGGCAACGGATCGGTCGGCTGCAACCGGACCAGCGTAGAACAGTAAAGATTGCCGTCCGGGCTTTCCCAGGCGCGACCCATGCGCCCCTTCCCCCCGGTCTGGCGCGCGGCGCGCAGCCAGCTACCGTCAGCGCCCCCCTGCTCCGCCAACGCCAGCATATCGGCGTTGGTGGAGCCGGTTTCCTCGACGAAGCGGAGCAGCGTCAGAAGAGCGACGCCGCCGCGGCAGCGCTCGCCTGATCCAGCATGGGGTTGAGCAGGTAACCCAGAACGATCACCACGGCACAGGCCGTCAGGATGATGTTCTCGACCGGGCCACCCTTCGCCTCATAGGTGGCGACCGGCTCGTCGAAATACATCGTCTTGATGATCTTGAGATAATAGAAGGCACCGATCACCGACATGGCGATACCGAAGGCCGCCAGCGCCGTCAGGCCGGACGCCACCGCCGCATCGAACACCAGGAACTTCGCCCAGAAGCCGAAGAGCGGCGGGATGCCAGCCATGGAGAACATGAAGATGGCGAGCGCGGCCGCCAGCCCCTTGCGCGACTGCGACAGGCCGGCCAGCTTGGCGATCTCTTCGACCGGCTTGCCGTCCGCATCGCGCAATTGCAGAATGCATGCGAAACCGCCGATGGTCATGATGACGTAGATCGCCATGTAGCTCATCGTCGCGGCCGCACCGGCGGGCGTACCCGCAGCCAAGCCGATCAGCGCGAAGCCGACATTGTTGATCGACGAATAGGCCATCAGGCGCTTGATGTTCGTCTGACCGATGGCGGCAACGGCGCCGAACAGGATGGACGCGAGCGCGACGAAGATCACGATCTGCTGCCAGTCCAGACCGGCCGGACCCAGCGCCTCGATCGCCACGCGGACGGTCAGGCCGATGGCCGCGACCTTGGGCGCGCTGGCGAAGAAGGTGGTGACCGGGGTCGGCGCACCTTCATAGACGTCAGGCGTCCACATATGGAACGGCACGGCGCTGATCTTGAACGCGAGCCCTGCCAGCACGAAGACCAGACCGAACAGCTCGCCCTTCGACACGCCGTCGCCCAAGGCCACAGAGATACCATCGAATGCGGTGCTACCGGTGAAGCCGTACAGCAGCGAGATCCCGTAGAGCAGGATGCCGCTCGCCAGCGAACCGAGCACGAAATATTTCAGGCCCGCTTCGGAGGAACGCACGTCCTGGCGCATGAAGCTGGCCAGCACGTATGAGGCAAGGCTGTTCATTTCCAGGCCGACATAGAGCGTCAGCATGTCGCCCGCCGACACCATCATACCCATGCCGATGGCAGCGAACAGGATCAGTACCGGATATTCGGGGCGGGGATTGCCGCCGACCGAGAAGAAGCGTGGAGCCAGCAGGATAGCCGCCGCCGCCGCGCCATAGATCAGCGCCTTGGCAAAGGCGGAAAAGGCGTCTGCGCGATACAGACCATCGAAGGCGTTAGGACCGTGGGCCAGAGAGCAGGACAGCGAAACGCCTGCGATCGCCAGCACGATGACCGACAGCCAGTTGACGATCCGGGCCGAGCCGTCGCCGCCAAAGGCCGCGACCAGCATCAGCGCCAGGCCACCCACCGTCAGGATGAGTTCCGGCACGACCGCCAGAAGGGAAGCGGAGTCAATCATCAGTGCGCCTCCCCGTGCGCGGATGCTTCTTCATGGTGGCCCTCACTTTTAGGCTTGGGCGCACCCATCTTGATCTTGGAATCTCCTGCGGGAGCCGCAGGGGCGAGACGCGCTTCAAGCGCTTGGATGTCGGACCGCATCGGGGCCAGGAAGCTTTCCGGATAGACACCCATCCACAGCACAACGGCTGCGATCGGCGCCATCAACCAGAATTCCCGGATCGACAGGTCGGGCATGGCCGCAGCATCGGCGTTTACCTGATCGCCGTAGCAGATGCGGCGATAGAGGTAGAGCATATAGGCTGCGCCTAGAATGATGCCCGTGGTGCAGACCAGGGCGACCCAGCTCGATGCCTGATAAACGCCCATCAGCGACAGGAATTCACCGACGAAGTTGGACGTGCCCGGCAGGCCGACCGATGCCATGGTGAAGAACAGGAACAGCACGGCATAGCGCGGCATGTTGATGCTGAGGCCACCATAGCGGTTGATCTCGCGGGTATGCAGGCGATCATAGACCACGCCCACGCACAGGAACAAAGCGCCAGCGACCAGACCATGGCCCAGCATGACCATCATCGCACCTTCGATACCCGCCTGGTTGAAGGCGAACAGGCCGATGGTGACGATCGCCATATGCGCGACCGACGAATAAGCGATCAGCTTCTTCATGTCCGACTGAACCAGCGCGACGAGCGAGGTGTACACCACCGCGACCATCGACAGGCCCCAGACCAGCGGCGCAAGCTGCGCCGAGGCTTCCGGGAACATCGGCAGCGAGAAGCGGATGAAGCCGTAGCCCCCCATCTTCAGCAGCACGCCGGCCAGAATGACCGAACCAGCAGTCGGCGCCTGAACGTGTGCGTCGGGCAGCCAGGTGTGGACCGGCCACATCGGCATCTTCACCGCGAAGCTGGCGAAGAAGGCCAGGAACAGCCAGGTCTGGACATGCGGATCGAAATTATAGGCCATCAGGACCGGAATTTCGGTCGAACCGGCTTCATGCACCATCCACATCATCGCGATCAGCATCAGAACCGAGCCGAACAGCGTGTAGAGGAAGAATTTGTACGAAGCGTAGATACGATCCGCGCCACCCCAGATACCGATGATCAGATACATCGGGATCAGGCCGGCTTCGAACATGATATAGAAGAGGTAGAGATCCTGCGCCGTGAAGACGCCGATCATCAGCACCTCCATGAACAGGAAGGCCGCCATATATTCGCCGACACGCTTGTTGATCGCGTTCCAGCTGGCACCGATGCAGATCGGCATCAGGAACACGGTCAGCGCGATCAGCATCAGGGCGATACCGTCGATACCCAGCGCCCAGGCGAAACGACCGAAGATCGGCGCATATTCCTGGAACTGCCATTGCAGCCCGCCCTGGTCGAAATTCATCCACAGGACGATGCCCAAGACGAAATCGACCAGCGTCGCGATCAACGCGATCCAGCGCGCATTATTGGCGCCCGCGAACAGGCAGGCGATGGCCCCGGCCATCGGCACTGCCATCATCAGGGAAAGGATGGGGAAGCCGTCCATTATCGTGTCATCGCCCAGGTTGCTGCCGCGGCGAGCCCGATGAGCATCACCAGCGCGTAGGTGTAGAGGTAGCCGGACTGAAGCCGACGGGTGATCTTGTTGCCCTGCACGACCAGAGCAGCCAGCCCGTTGGGGCCGAAGCGGTCGATGAAGCCGACGTCACCGAACTTCCAGAAGAAGCGGCCGATGGCGAAGGCGGGTTTGACGAACAGGAAGTTGTACAGCTCGTCAAAATACCACTTGTTCAGCAGGAACTGGTAGAGGCCACCGAAGGTCGCGACGAAACGGCGCGGCCAGTCGGTATTCTTGATGTAGCTCAGCCAGGCAATGACCAGACCGGTCAGCATCACCGTAAACGGCGAGAACTTGACCCAGGTCGGCACTTCATGGGCTTCGTGCATCAAGTGGCTGTCGAACGCGAGCGCGCCCTTCCAGAATTCGATGCCGCCTTCCGGACCGATGAACTGATCGTGGAAGACGAAGCCTGCGAAGACGGCGCCCAGGCTCAGCACCAGCAGCGGGATCAGCATGACCAGCGGGCTTTCATGCGGGTGATAGCCACCCGTACCATCGCCGGCATCATGCGCATGATGATCGTCATGGCCATGGGCATCATGGGCGTGCGCCGCATGATCGTCATGCCCGTGATCGTCGTGTGCATGATCGTCATGGCCGTGGTCATGGGCGTCATGCAGCGCATGCTGGATATGTTCCGACTGCGTCCAGCGTGGCTTGCCGAAGAAAGTCAGGAACACCAGGCGCCAGCTGTAGAAGCTGGTCAGCAGCGCGGCGAACACGCCGACGATGAACGCACCGGTGCCCGCACCGCCAGCCGCATAGGCCGCTTCGAGGATACCGTCCTTCGAATAGAAGCCGGCAAAGCCCACGCCGACGATCGGCAGGCCGACGCCGGTGATGGCGAGCGTACCCAACGTCATCGTCCAGAAGGTGATCGGGATGCTCTTACGCAGGCCGCCATAATAACGCATGTCCTGCTCATGGTGCATCGCATGGATGACCGAGCCGGCACCCAGGAACAGCAGTGCCTTGAAGAAAGCGTGCGTGAACAGGTGGAACATCGCCGCGCCATAGGCGCCGACGCCGGCCGCAAAGAACATATAGCCCAGCTGCGAACAGGTCGAATAGGCGATGACGCGCTTGATATCGGTCTGCACCGTACCGACGGTCGCGGCGAACAGACAGGTCGCGGCACCGACATAGGTGACGACGGTCAGCGCCGTTTCCGACGTTTCGAACATCGGCGACAAGCGGCAAACCATGAACACGCCGGCGGTGACCATCGTGGCCGCGTGGATCAGCGCCGACACAGGGGTCGGACCTTCCATCGCGTCCGGCAACCAGGTGTGCAGGCCAAGCTGCGCCGACTTGCCCATCGCGCCGACGAACAGCAGCAGGCAAAGGACGGTCATGGTGTCGAAACGATAGCCGAGGAAACCGATGGTCGAACCGGCCATCGAAGGCGCGGCTTCCAGAATTTCCGGGATCGATATGGTGTTGAACACCAGATAGGTGCCGAAAATGCCCATCATGAAGCCAAGGTCGCCGACGCGGTTGACGACGAACGCGTTGATCGCGGCCGCATTGGCACTGGGCTTGCGGAACCAGAAACCGATCAGCAGGTAGGACGCCAGGCCGACGCCTTCCCAACCGAAGAACATCTGAAGCAGATTGTTCGCGGTCACGAGCATCAGCATCGCGAAGGTGAAGAGCGAGAGATAGGCGAAGAAGCGCGGCTGATCCGGCTCTTCGTCCATATAGCCCCAGCTATAGAGGTGGACGAGGCTCGACACGCTGGTGATGACTACCAGCATGACCGCCGTCATCGTGTCGACCCGCAGCGCCCACTGGGCATCGAAGCTGCCGCTTTCGATCCAGGTAAATAGCGGCGTCACCGACGCTTGCGCCTCGCCGAGCAGGAAGGGAATGAAGGTCGCCCAGCTCAGCGCGCATGCGATGAACAGCGCGCCGGTGGTGACGATCTTTGCGGGCAGTTTGCCAAGGGCCTTGTTGCCAAGGCCGGCGATGGCAGCAGCCAGCAACGGAAGAAGGACGATATACTGAATCATGTCAGGAGGCTCAGCCCTTCATCCGGTTGACATCGTCGACGGCGATGGTGCCGCGACCACGGAAGTAAATAACGAGGATGGCAAGGCCGATGGCCGCTTCACCCGCCGCGACGGTCAGCACGAACATCGAGAAGACCTGCCCCACCAGATCGCCCAGGAAGGCGCTGAAGGCGACGAGGTTGATGTTCACGCTGAGGAGGATCAGCTCGATCGCCATCAGGATGATGATGACATTCTTGCGGTTGATGAAGATGCCCAGCACCCCCATCACGAAGAGGATGGCGCTGACCACCATATAATGTTGAAGGCCGATCACAGCTCCACCCCCTGCCCGACGGGCTGATTGATGTTACGCGTCGCGTCCTGCGGACGGCGACGGTTCTGCTTGGCGACATTCTGGCCCTTCACGCCGCCGCGAGCGCGGTGGGTCAGGACGATCGCGCCGATCATGGCGACCAGCAGCACGATGCCCGCCGCTTCGAACAGGAAGATGTAGCGGGTATAAAGCAGCCCGCCGATCGCCTGAATGTTCGACAGTTCCGGGTTCGCCGGAGCGGCACGCTGCGCCAGTTCGATCGGGCCAGCGCTCCACAGGCCGATGCCCAAGATGATTTCCGCCAGCAGTACCAGCGCGATGAGCAGGCCGAAGGGCAGATAATCGACGAAGCCGGCCCGCAGTTCGGCGAAGTCGATGTCGAGCATCATGACGACGAACAGTAACAGCACCGCGACCGCGCCGACATAGACGATGACAAGCAGCATCGCGATGAATTCGGCACCGAGCAGGATCATCAGACCGGCAGCGTTGAAGAAGGCCAGGATCAGCCAGAGGACCGAATGGACCGGGTTGCGCGACAATATCGTGAGCGCGCCGCTGCTCACCACCAAAATGGCGAACAGGTAGAAGGCGATAACGTGGATCACAGGATCATATTCCCCTTGATGCCGGCGGCTTAACGATAGGGTGCATCGGCGGCAAGGTTTGCGGCAATCGCCCGCTCCCACTTGTCACCGTTTTCCAGGAGCTTGTTCTTGTCGTAGATCAGCTCCTCGCGGGTTTCGGTCGCGAATTCGAAATTCGGTCCCTCGACGATCGCATCCACCGGGCAGGCTTCCTGACAGAAACCGCAATAGATGCACTTGGTCATGTCGATGTCGTAGCGCGTGGTGCGGCGGCTGCCATCGTCGCGCGGCTGCGCCTCGATGGTGATCGCCTGCGCCGGACAGATAGCCTCGCACAGCTTGCACGCGATGCAACGTTCTTCCCCATTGGGGTAGCGGCGCAGCGCATGTTCACCACGGAAACGCGGCGAGATCGGGTTCTTCTCGTACGGGTAGTTGATCGTCGCCTTGGGCTTGAAGAAATACTTCAAGGTCAGCCAGTGCGCCTTCACGAACTCCCAGAGGGTGAAGCTCTTGACGTAGTAACCAATACTCATTGCCTGATAGCCTCTTCCGTCTCCGCCGCGTTCAGCGGGGCCTGGGGCGTTTTCTTCACATCGCAATAACCGAGCAGATCGACATTGGAGTTCGGCCATTTCCGGCGCACCAGGATCGCATACTTCTCGTCGCGATCCGTCCCGAATGTCTGCATCTGCAACGTCTGACCGGGCCGCTTGAAGGCCTTCACCTCGCCGGGCCAAGTTTCACGGGGACCAATCTGAAAATCGAAACCGCCAAACACATTAGCAGTGTCCTGCAAAATGGTCTGCTTTATGTCGGTGCGTGCCCTGTGTGTCGAGCCATTGCGCGTCACATCATATCCACGCCCACCTGTCTGGCGGATTTTCAAATCATGATAGTGCCCGTCAGGATCAGAAATCCTGCAGGTCGCGTCCACAATCGGCATCGTCAATTGCTTGGCCGAAAGCGGCGGTGCAGCGACGGGAACAGCAGCTTGAAGAAGCAGAGCGGTAGCCATCATCCCCCATACCTCGTCAGCATGAGGAAGCCCGAAACCAGGAAGACGAACAGAAGCGAGGTCGGCAGGAAGATTTTCCAACCCAGCCGCATCAGCTGGTCATAACGGTAGCGAGGCACCGTCGCCTTCACCCAGGAGAAGACGAAGAAGAAGAAGAGGATCTTGGCCAGGAACCAGATGATACCCGGCACCAGATAGAGCGGCGCCCAATCGAACGGCGGCAGATAGCCACCCCAGAAGAGGATCGCGTTCAGCGCGCACATCAGGATGACGTTCGCATATTCGCCAAGCCAGAACAGGGCGAAGGCCATCGACGAATATTCGGTCTGATAGCCCGCGACCAGCTCGCTTTCCGCTTCGGTCAGATCGAACGGCGCGCGCGCCGTTTCCGCCATGGCCGAAATCAGGAACATGATCGCCATCGGGAAGAGCAGCGGGTTGAACCCGTTGCCGTTCAGGAAGCCGTAATAGCCCTTCTGGCTTTCCACGATCGCGCTGATGTTGAAGCTGCCGGCCCACAGGACGACCGTAATCAGGATGAAGCCGATCGAGACTTCATAGCTGATCATCTGCGCCGAAGCGCGGATCGCCGAATAGAAGGGATATTTGGAGTTGGACGCCCAGCCCGCCAGCACCACGCCGTAAACGCCCAGCGACGACACGGCGAGAATGTAGAGCAGGCCGACATTGATGTTCGACACCACCACGCCCACGCCGAAGGGCACCACCGCCCAGGCGATCAACGCCACGGTGAAGGTGATGATCGGCGCGATCAGGAACAGGGATTTGTTCGCGGCTGACGGAATGATGGTTTCCTGAAGGAAGACCTTCAAACCGTCCGCAAAGGACTGAAGCAGACCGAGCGGGCCAACCACGTTGGGACCACGGCGCAGCGCCATCGCCGCCCAGATCTTGCGGTCGGCGTAAATGATCATGGCAACGGCCAGCATCAGCGGCAAGGCAATGACCAAGATGCCGACGATGGTGGAAAGCAGCCAGGCGCCCTCGAAAGGCAGGCCGAGGCCTTGGAAGAAAGCGGTCACTCTGCGGCCTCCGCATACTCAACGCCATGGATCAGCTCGGCCGAGCATTGCTGCATCGTCGGGCTGGCACGGCAGATGGCGTTGGTGAGGTAGAAATCCTTGATCGGCGAACCGAACTCACCGGTCGCACCGGTCGGCAGCGACGGGACGGACCAACCATAATCGGCCAGACCCTCGACGCCCAGCGCCGGAACCGCCTTCACCATTTCGGCGCGCAGCTGTTCGAAGCTGTCGAACGGCAGCTTGGCGCCCAGCGCTTCGGAAAGCGCACGCAGGATCGACCAGTCCTCGCGGGCATCGCCCGGCGCGAACACGGCCTTTTCACCGAATTGCACGCGGCCTTCCAGATTGACGTAGGTGCCCGCCTTTTCGGCATAGCTTGCGCCCGGCAGGATCACGTCCGCCGCATGCGCGCCCTTGTCGCCATGATGGCCGACATAGAGTTTGAAGCTGTTTTCGAACGCCGCATAATCGACTTCGTCCGCACCCAGCGAGATCAGCAGCTTCGGCGCGGCCTGCGCCACCGCCTTGATGCCACCCTTGGTCGCGTAACCGAGCATCAGGCCGCCCATGCGAGCCGCCGCGAAGTGCAGGACGTTATAGCCGTTCCAGCCATCCTTCACGAGGCCCAGCGTCTCGACCAGCGCCAGCGTGTCACCATGCGCGCCGTCCTTGGCCAGCACGCCGCCGCCGACGATCATCGCCGGACGGGCCGCACCCTTGAACGCTTCCAGCACGGCTTCGGGGAGCTTCGCCAGCAGCGAGGCATCATTACCCAGCCATTCGACCTTGTAGGTCAGATCGACTTCCGGCCCGACCGCGAAAATCTTCGCGCCCTTCTTGATCGCCTTGCGGATGCGGGTGTTCACCAGCGGCGCTTCCCAGCGCAGGTTGGTGCCGACCAGCAGGATGACGTCAGCGGTTTCAAGGTCGGCGAGCGGCGTGTTGAACACCACCGAAGACAGGCTCGACACATCGTAGGAAAGGCCGGTCTGACGACCTTCGAGCAGCGAACCGCCCAGCTTTTCGACCAGCGCCTTGCCCGCGAACATGGTTTCGCAATCGAGCAGGTCGCCCGCGATCGCAGCCACGCTGCCACCATGCTGGACCGCTGCGACGGCGGCAAAGGCTTCCGCCCAGGTCGCAGGCACCAGCTTGCCGTCCTTGCGGACATAAGGCTTGTCGAGGCGCTTGCGGACCAGACCGTCGACATTATGCCGGGTCTTGTCGCTTGCCCATTCCTCGTTCACGTCATCATTGATGCGCGGCACGGCGCGCAGCACCTGACGACCACGGCTGTCGAGGCGGATATTGGTGCCCAGCGCATCCATAACGTCGATCGCATGGGTCTTCTTGAGCTCCCACGGACGCGCCTCGAAGGCGTAGGGCTTGGCGGTGAGCGCACCGACCGGGCAGAGATCGACCACATTGCCCGACAACTCGCTCTTGGCGGCATGTTCGAGATAGGTGGTGATCTGCATATTCTCGCCGCGATAGATGGCGCCGATTTCCGGCACGCCCGCGACTTCCTCCGCAAAACGCACGCAACGGGTGCACTGGATGCAGCGGGTCATGACCGTCTTGACGATCGGACCCATGTTCTTCTCGGTCACGGCGCGCTTGTTTTCGTCATAGCGCGACGCGCCACGGCCATAAGCGACCGACTGGTCCTGAAGATCGCACTCGCCGCCCTGATCGCAGATCGGGCAATCGAGCGGGTGGTTGATGAGCAGAAACTCCATCACCCCTTCGCGGGCCTTCTTGACCATTTCGCTGTCGGTGCGGATTTCCTGACCTTCGGTCGCCGGAAGCGCGCAGGACGCCTGCGGCTTGGGCGGTCCGGGCTTCACCTCGACCAGGCACATGCGGCAATTGCCCGCGATGGAAAGGCGCTCATGATAGCAGAAACGAGGGATTTCCTTCCCCGCCTGCTCGCAAGCCTGAAGAACGGTCGCCCCGGCCGGGACTTCCAGTTCTACGCCGTCTACTTTGACCTTCGGCATGGTTACTCCGCTGCCTCCATGACGGGGGCACTACCCTTGTTCTCATTGATCCGACGCTCGATTTCCGGACGGAAGTGCCGGATCAGCCCCTGGATCGGCCATGCCGCCGCGTCGCCAAGCGCGCAGATGGTGTGGCCTTCGACCTGCTTGGTCACCTGGAACAGCATGTCGATTTCGCTCTGGTCGGCGTCGCCGGTGCGCAGACGCTCCATCACGCGCCTCATCCAGCCCGTGCCTTCGCGGCACGGCGTACACTGGCCGCAGCTCTCATGCTTATAGAAGTAGGAGAGACGCGAAATGGCGCGAACGATGTCGGTCGACTTGTCCATGACGATAACGGCGGCGGTGCCAAGGCCGGAGCCGAGCGCACGCAGCCCGTCGAAATCCATCGGCGCGTCCATGATTTCCTTCGCAGGAACCAAGGGGACCGACGACCCGCCGGGGATGACCGCCAGCAGATTGTCCCAACCGCCCCGGATGCCGCCGCAATGACGTTCGATCAGTTCGCGGAACGGGATCGACATCGATTCTTCGACGACGCAGGGCTTGTTCACATGGCCGCTGATCTGGAACAGCTTGGTACCGCGGTTGTTCTCACGGCCAAAGCCGTTGAACCAGGCCGCACCGCGCCGCAGGATCGTCGGGCTGACCGCGATCGATTCCACATTGTTGACGGTCGTCGGGCAACCATAGAGTCCCGCACCCGCCGGGAACGGCGGCTTCAAGCGGGGCTGCCCCTTCTTGCCCTCGATGCTTTCGATCTGCGCGGTTTCCTCGCCGCAGATATAGGCGCCCGCGCCACGATGGACGAAGACGTCGAAATCATAGCCCGACCCGCAAGCATTCTTGCCGATGAAGCCCTTTTCATAGGCCTGTTCGACGGCAGCGAAGAGAACCTTCGCTTCGTAGATGAACTCGCCACGAATGTAGATGTAGGCGGCGCGCGCGCGCATCGCGAAACCGGCGATCAGCGCGCCTTCGATCAGCTTGTGCGGATCGTGGCGGATGATTTCGCGGTCCTTGCACGAACCCGGTTCGGATTCGTCGGCGTTGATGACCAGGAAGCTGGGACGGCCGTCCTTGCTTTCCTTGGGCATAAACGACCATTTCAGGCCGGTCGGGAAGCCAGCGCCACCACGGCCGCGCAGATTCGACGCCTTCATGATGTCGATGATACCATCCTGGCCGATTTCCATCAGCTTCTTGGTATTATCCCAATCGCCACGCTTCATCGCGGCGTCCACGCCCCAATCCTGGAAACCGTGAACGTTGGTGAAGATCCGGTCCTTGTCGGTCAGCGGGCCGACGAAGGGCGGCGGCGCCGCTGGTGCGGGTGCGTCGGTCATGCCCAATCCCCCCGATAGTCGTGATTTTCCGTGACCATGTCCTTCAGCGTGGTCGGGCCACCTTCGGGCGCGCTCGTCTGACGGTCGATCTGTGGGCCGATCTTGGGCTGACCACCCGTGGCCAGCGTCTCCAGGATCGCACTCATGCTGTCATAGGTCAGATCTTCGAAATTATCATCGTTGATCTGAACCATCGGCGCGTTGGCGCAGGCGCCCAAGCATTCGACTTCGGTCAGCGTGAACAGGCCGTCGGGGGTCGTACCGCCCTTGACCAGCCCCTTGTTCTTGCACGCCGAAAAGACGTCGTCCGAACCGCGCAGCATGCACGGCGTCGTGCCGCATACCTGCACATGATAGCGGCCGACCGGCGCGAGGTTGTACATGGTGTAGAAGGTCGCGACTTCATACACGCGTATGTACGGCATATCGAGCTGACGCCCGATATATTCCATCACCGGCACGGGCAGCCAGCCATTGGTCTGCGTTTCCGCACCGACCTGACGCTGGGCCAGATCGAGCAGCGGCATCACCGCCGACTGCTGGCGACCGGCGGGGTAGCGCGCGATGACCTTCTTGGCCTGTTCGGCATTGTCGGCGGTCCACTCGAACGCGCCCCAGCGCGCACGGGTTTCGGCCTCATCGGGGATATGAACTGCGTCAGCCATTATCGGTCACATTCTCCGAACACGATATCCATCGCGCCCAGTACAGCGGTGGTGTCGGCGAGCATGTGGCCCTTCATCATGAAGTCCATAGCTTGCAGATGCGAGAAGGCGGTCGGGCGGATCTTGCAGCGATAGGGCTTGTTGCTGCCGTCGCTGACCAGATAGACGCCAAATTCGCCCTTGGGGCTTTCGGTCGCCACATAGACTTCGCCCGCCGGGACGTGGAAGCCTTCGGTATAAAGCTTGAAGTGGTGGATCAGCGCTTCCATCGACCGCTTCATCTCACCGCGCTTGGGCGGCGACACCTTGCGGTCGAAGCTGGCGATCGGCCCTTCGGGCATTTCGTTGAGGCACTGTTTCATGATGCGCGCCGACTGTCGCACTTCCTCGACGCGGACCATGAATCGGTCATAGCAATCGTAAGCGGTGCCGACTGGAATGTCGAAGTCCATGCGGTCATAGACATCATAGGGCTGCGCCTTGCGGATGTCCCAGGCGATGCCCGAACCGCGCAGCATGGGGCCGGAGAAGCCCCATTTGAGCGCATCTTCCTTGCTCACGATGGCGATGTCGACATTGCGCTGCTCGAAGATGCGGTTGTCGACCACCAGGCTCATGGCGTCCTCGAACAGACGCGGCAGGCGCGTGTCGAGCCAGTCGGCAATGTCGGTCAACAGCTTGAGCGGCACATCCTGATGCACGCCGCCCGGCCGGAAATAGGCTGAATGCATGCGGGCGCCCGAAGCACGCTCGAAGAAGTTGAGGCAATCCTCGCGAATTTCGAACAGCCACAGGTTCGGCGTCATCGCGCCGACGTCCATCACATGCGATCCGAGGTTCAGCATGTGATTGCAGATGCGGGTCAGTTCCGCGAAGAACACGCGCAGATATTGCGCGCGCACCGGCACTTCCAAGTTCAGCAGCTTTTCGACCGCCAACACATAGCTATGCTCCATGCCGAGCGGCGAGCAATAGTCCAGCCGGTCGAAATAGGGCAGCGCCTGCATATAGGTCTTATATTCGATCAGCTTTTCGGTGCCGCGATGCAGCAGGCCGACATGCGGATCGCAGCGCTCGACGATTTCGCCTTCCAGTTCCATGACCAGACGCAGAACGCCGTGCGCCGCGGGATGCTGCGGGCCGAAGTTGATCGTATAATTCTGGATTTCCGTGTCGCCATAGGCCGGGTCGGCCGCGTCGGTGACATGGTCCAGCTTTTCCAGATAATCGGACATTATGCCTTGTCCTCCGGCTTGGCAGCGCCCTTGCCTTCATCGGTGGCGGCAGCCGGCTTGGCCGGGGCGTCGCCCGACTTGTCCTCTGCCTTCTTGTTGGCGGCGTCGCCGGCACCGGTATCGGCCTTGCTCTCGGTCGCCTTGGGCGTCGGGGCAGCGGCAGGTGCAGCCGGGGCGGCAGGCGCAGCGGCCTTTTCGTCGCCGGGCAGCACGTACTGCGCGCCTTCCCACGGCGACATGAAGTCGAAGCTGCGGAAGTCCTGCGCCAGCTTCACCGGCTCATAGACGACGCGCTTATCCTCTTCGGAATAACGCAGCTCGACATAGCCGGTCAGCGGGAAGTCCTTGCGCTGGGGATGCCCCTTGAATCCATAATCGGTCAGGATGCGACGCAGGTCGGTATTGCCGTCAAAAACGACGCCATACATGTCGAACACTTCGCGCTCCAGCCAGCCGGCAACCGGCCAGAGGTGCGTGACGGTCGGCACCGGCGTATCTTCGTCGGTCGATACCTTCACGCGAACGCGATGGTTCCGCGTGACGCTCAGCAGATGATAGGCGACTTCGAACCGTTCCGGGCGTTCCGGATAGTCGACGCCGGCGATTTCCATCAGCTGCTGATAATGACCCATGTCGCGCAGCGCGACCATGGCATTGGCCAGGTCGTCGCGCACGACGGTGAAGGTCAGTTCGTCGGCATGATCGACGGTTTCGATCAGCATGGACCCCAGCAGCGCGCCGATTTCCTCGGCGATGCCTTGCGGGTTCACGATCTTGGGTGCGGAATGGGCCATATTAACGCTCGATCGTCCCGATGCGGCGGATCTTCCGCTGCAACTGCATCACGCCGTACAGCAGCGCTTCGGCGGTCGGCGGGCAACCCGGCACATAGATGTCGACCGGCACGATGCGGTCGCAGCCACGGACGACGGAATAGCTGTAATGATAATAACCACCACCGTTCGCGCAGCTGCCCATCGAAATCACATATTTCGGGTTGGACATCTGGTCGTAAACCTTGCGCAGCGCCGGGGCCATCTTGTTGCACAGCGTGCCGGCCACGATCATCACGTCCGACTGACGCGGAGACGCGCGCGGCGCGGCGCCGAAGCGTTCCATGTCATAGCGCGGCATGTTGACGTGGATCATTTCCACAGCGCAGCAGGCGAGGCCAAAGGTCATCCACCAGAGCGAGCCGGTGCGCGCCCACTGGAACAGTTCCTCGGTCGAGGTGACCAGGAAGCCCTTGTCGTTCACTTCGCCGTTCAGCGCGTTGAAGAAATCCTGATCGGGCTGCGTGCCCTGCGGGGGCAAGGTGCCGGGCGCAGGGTTATAGAGTTCTACTCCCAATCGAGTGCTCCCTTCTTCCACGCATAGACGAGGCCAAGCACCAGCTCCGCTATGAAGATCATCATCGTTGCCCAGCCGGCCCAGCCGATCTGGTCGAGGCTTACAGCCCAGGGAAACAGGAACGCCGCTTCAAGATCGAAGATGATGAAGAGAATGGCGACCAGATAGAAACGCACGTCGAACTGACTGCGCGGCTCTTCAAATGCGGGGAAACCGCATTCATATTCCGAGAGCTTCGCCGGGTCGGGCTTGTGCGCACCGGTGAGACGGCCAACCAGCATCGGCAGAAAGACGAATGCGCTGGAAAGCAGCAAGGCAATCCCGAGAAAAATCAGGATCGGCAGATATTGGGCGAGATCGACCAATGGAATCCCCTGGGCGAAAATTGTATCTTGGGGCGCGCTTTAGGCCTGCTGCATATGCGAAGCAAGGGGCCAACGCTGTGAGAATGAATCGCAAAAAGGCCAAGCCCTTGAAGAGCTTGGCCCCATTGAACTTTAGCGCAATGCGCCAGCAACGAGCTTGTGCAATTTGCTGTGAATTGCGTCGTTACCGGCAATGACTTCCTTGCGTTCGATCGCCTGATCGCCGCCGCGGAAATCGCTGGCGAAACCGCCCGCTTCACGGACCAGCAACAAGCCGGCAGCGACATCCCAGGGCTGAAGACCGCTTTCCCAATAACCGTCATAGCGGCCGGAGGCGACATGGGCGAGATCGAGCGAGGCAGCGCCGAAACGGCGGATGCCGGCGACCGAAGGAGCCACCGCGCCGAAGACGCGAGTCCATTCGGCCATATTGCCATGGCCCATGAACGGGATGCCCGTCGCGATCACGCAATCGGCCAGGTCGCGGCGGGCCGACACGCGCAGGCGCTGGTCATGGCGCCATGCGCCCCGGCTCTTTTCCGCCCAATAGCTTTCGTCGGTGACGGGCTGGTAGATGAGGCCGGTCGTGACTTCCCGCTTGCCGCCATAAAGCGGTTCTTCGACCGCGATCGAGATCGCGAAGTGCGGGATGCCGTGCAGGAAGTTGGTGGTGCCGTCCAGCGGATCGATGATCCAGCGCGGCTTGCTCGGGTCGCCCTCGATCACGCCGCCCTCTTCCAGCAGGAAGCCCCAGTCGGGACGCGCCTTCTGCAATTCTTCCACCAGGGTCTTTTCCGCCTGATGGTCGGCCTTGGACACGAAATCCGCCGGCCCCTTGCGGCTGACCTGAAGATGTTCGACTTCGCCGAAGTCGCGGCGGAGCTTGCTGCCCGCCTTGCGCGCGGCGCGCTCCATGACGGTAAGAAGACCGGAATGCGATGCCATAGTTTTTCTCCGCCGCTCCCAGCGGGAACGGCCTGGTTGGTTATTTCTTCGGGGCGGGCTTGGCGGCCGGCTTGGTCGCAGCAGCGGCGCCGGGGCGATAGCCGCAGGTGCCCGCGACAACCGCCAGCATCTGCGACGCATCCTTGCGATCGACCTTGCCGGCGTTGGCAGCGATCACCTTGTCGCTCGCGGCGCTGATCTCACCGATCGAATTGGAATAGAGGCAATCGAACAGCGCGTTCTTGACCGGCTGTTCGACCTCGTTCGACTGAAGCGCCGTCATGACGATGCGCAGCGTGAACGCCGCGCTGTCGAGTTGCGCCTTGGTCGGCGTAGCCCGCGCCGTCGTCTGCGCAGCTGCCGAAACGGGGAGCGCAACGGGCAAAGCGCCGATCGCGAGGCCCATTGCCAGACGAGCGGCCAGTGCCATGTTGCGCCCGATCCGCATCAGTCGGCCCGCTTCACATATTCGCGGGCATAGACGTCCACGACGATGCGCGTGCCGCTGACGATATGCGGCGGCACCATGACGCGCACGCCATTGTCCAGGATCGCCGGCTTGTAGCTGGCAGAGGCGGTCTGCCCCTTCACCACGGCGTCGGCTTCCACCACGGTCGCTTCGATCGTGTCGGGCAACTGCACCGAAATCGGCCGTTCCTCATACATTTCCAGCGTCACTTCCATGCCGTCCTGCAGGAAGTCGGCGGCTTCGCCCAGCAGTTCGGACGGCAGGTTGATCTGCTCGTAATTCTCATTGTCCATGAAGACGAGCATGTCGCCTTCGGCATAGAGATACTGGAAATCCTTCGTGTCGAGGCGGATGCGCTCGACGCTTTCGGCGGAACGGAAACGCACGTTATTCTTGCGGCCGTCGATCAGGTTCTTGAGTTCGACCTGCATATAGGCGCCGCCCTTGCCGGGCTGGGTGTGCTGGATCTTGACGGCGCGCCACAGGCCGCCCTCATATTCGATATTATTGCCGGGACGAATGTCCACGCCGCTGATCTTCGCCATGGGAAGAGCCTGCCTATATGTCTGAAGGTGGAAAAGAGCCGGCCTCTTTGAGGCTGGGCGCGCCTTTACAGCGGGCGGGCGCGAAGGGCAAGAGGGAGCCGGGTCGGGCCTTAACTTCGCACTTTTCCCGCAAATCGTGAAATTGCGTGTCCTACATAGGATATTTTCGGAAAGGCGCCCCTCCCCACCGCCGTTCGGAACGGAACCTAGCATAAGCTGTGCCTTGTAGGACAGGTCAGTGCCGTACCAGCAGCGGATAGGGGTTGATCGCGCGGCCACCATACCAAGCCTCACCCGGTTGCATCACATTCACCGCGAAATGCAGGTGCGGCGCGGACGGATCGGCGTTGCCCGTACTGCCGACCGTGGCGACGCGCTGGCCGCGCCGTAGCACCTGCCCTTCTTGCAAGCCGGGCGCATAGCCATCCAGATGCGCATAATAATAGATCAACCGTCCGTCGGACGATCGTTGATAGAGGGTGCGGCCGCCATCCTGGCTCCAGAACAGCTTTTCGACGCGACCGTCGGCGGCAGCCAGCACCGCCATGCCCCGCGCCGCCATGATGTCGATCGCGTCATGCGGTCGGGCGCCGCCGGCTCGTGCCTGGGTGAATGTGTCGGTAAGCGCGGAGGCCGGCACGCCCTCCACCGGGATCAACAGCGGGCCGTTGTCCGACCGGCGAGCGGCCTGGGGCGGCGGCGCGGGTGCGGACGGCGCATCGGCCGGCACGATCCGCACGCAAAAATGGGCGAAGGCCGCGCAGAGCAGCGCCGCCGCTACGCCCGCTGCCCACGCCCGCCTGCTCATGCCTGAAACTTCGCCTTGACCCCGCTCTTCACCATCTGGGCGAGGCGGGCGGCATCCCAATTGGTCAGGCGGATGCAACCGTGGCTTTCGGTGCGACCGATCGTCTGCGGCTCCGGCGTGCCATGGATGCCATAATGATCCTTCGACAGGTCGATCCACACGACGCCCACCGGACCATTGGGACCGGGCTTCAGCACCGCCTTCTGATCCTTGCTGGATGCGTCCCAGAAGAGGTTGGGATTATAGTGGAAATCAGGATTCCGACTGACGCCCTTGATCGTCCATTCACCCAGCGGCAGCGGATCATGCTGCGATCCGGTCGTCACCGGAAACTGCGCGATCATGCGGTTTTGCGCATTATAGACCTTCAGCAGCCCTTCGGATTTGTCGACCACGATATGGTCGGCCTGGGGCTGATCCTTGGCCACGCCCGGGCTGGCGAGCGTCTCGCCCCAGCCGCGCGCGTCGCCATCGATCTGCGCCATCGGCTGATTGTCGATCGCGGGCACGCGGATGGTCGCGCCGGCGGCGACCTTCGTGCCCGGCGTGTTGAGCGCGACCAGCGCCTCGGGCGTGGTATGGAATCGCTCGGCCAGCTTCTCCGGCAGGTTGCGATAGGTGAGCGCAGGCAGGCTGGCCTGCTCGTTCAGCCCCTTGGGAATGTCGAAAAACGGCCCGCGCGCGAAATCATCGGGGATTTTCACCAGATAGGTGGTCGGCCGCGCTTCCCCTTCCAGCAGGGCGGCGCCGGTCTTCTGGTCGAACTGGCCGGTCACGGGCAGGTCATGCGCCGCCTGAAAGCCGCGCAACGCCGCCTTATAGCTCATGCCATCCTTGCCATCGAGGATACCGGGCGAAAAACCCCAGCGATCAAGCGCCACCTGCGCCATCAGGATGCGGCTGGGTTGCTGCGGGTTCTGCTCCTGCACGACCTCAAAATCATAGGCCGCCTTTTTCACGGCCATTTGTGCAGCGGCGCTATTGTCCGGCTGTGCGGCGTTGGGTGCGGGCTGGCTTTCGTTGGCGTCAGTGACGTTCACATTGCAGGCGCTGCACAGCAGGGCGGCAAGCAATAGATGATTTTTCAAGGCGCTACTCTCCATCGTTGTGAGGAGAGAACGCGCGAAAGGGCGTAAGGGTGCGATACGTGTCCCCTCCCGCACACGGGAGGGGGAACAGATAGACATTAGCGCGGCGGCGGGGCCTTGCTGGCCAGTACATCCTTGAATGCGGCCACGCCGGCCGTTGGGCCTTGCGGATGGTTCCACACCGCGCCGCTCACTGCCAGGAAATCGGCGCCGGCCGCGACCAGCGGACCAGCATTGTCCGCCGTCACGCCGCCGATCGCCACACAGGGCAGTTCGAACAGCGTCGTCCACCAGCCCAGAACCGACGGTTCGGCATGATGCGTCACCTCTTTGGTCGTGGTGGGATAGAAGGCACCGAACGCGACATAATCGGCCCCCGCCTCACCCGCTTCCATCGCCAGATGGCGGCTGTCATGGCAGGTGACGCCGATCTGCACCTTCGGCCCCAGCAGCTTGCGCGCTTCCTTGGGGTCGCCATCGCCCTGCCCCAGATGGACGCCATCCGCGCCAAGGCGCTGCGCCAGCGCCACGCTATCATTGATGATGAAGGCGACTTCCCGCTCGGCGCAGAGCGCCTGCAACGGCCCGGCGGCGGCGGCAATCGCGTCGTCATCCAGCCCCTTCAATCGCAACTGGAAGGCAGCGACCTCACCCCCATCGAAGGCCTGCGCCAGTCGATCGACAAAATCGTCACCGATCCTCGGCGGGGAAATCAGGTAAAGCTGGCAGGCGGGGCGAAAGCCCGCTTCGAACTGGTCGGCAAAATGCGGATCGAGCGCCAGCTCTTCATCGGTAAAATCGGTCATGCGCGCCTTATAGCCATTCAGGCGCGCGCGCCAAGTGTGGCGAGGCGCGTGCGCGCTTGATAGAGGGGCGGATCGTTTTCAGGGAACCCATCATGCGCCATGCCATCGCCGCCATCCTGCTGCTGTCCGGTGCGCCGCTGCTGGCCAAGGAAGCGGCTAAGGAAACGCCTCGCCCCCGCGCGCGGGAGGCCGGCGTCACGGTCGGCATCCTCCAGCCGGGACCGCTCAATGCGATCACCGATGTGGCGGGCGTGAAAGTCGGCCAGGTCACCTTGCCGCGCAGCCATGACGTCAATAGCGGCGTCACCGCCATCCTGCCCCATGGCGGCAACCTGTTTCAGGACAAGGTGCCGGCGGGCTTCGTCGCCTATAATGCGTTCGGCAAATTCATGGGGTCGACCCAATTGGCCGAACTGGGCGAGGTCGAGACGCCGATCATGCTGACCAACACGCTGAACGTGGCGGAAGCCGCAGCGGCCTCGGTCGAATGGACACTGGCCCAGCCGGGCAATGAAGAGGTGCGATCGGTCAACGCCGTGGTGGGCGAGACGAATGACGGCACGCTCAACGATATTCGCGGTCGCCATGTGACGATCGCCGACGCGCACCGGGCGATCGAGACGGCGAAGGACGGTGCGGTGGAGGAAGGCGCGGTCGGCGCGGGCACCGGCACCATCGCCTTCGGATATAAGGCCGGGATCGGCACATCGTCGCGCAAACTACCCGCTTCGCTGGGAGGCTGGACCGTCGGCGTGCTGGTGCAGGCCAATTATGGCGGCGTGCTGACCATTGCGGGCGTGCCGGTAGGGGTGAAGCTGGGCCAATATGATTATCGGCAGCAGGTGGAAGAAAAGAAGGCGGACGGATCCGTCGTGATCGTGATCGCCACCGATGCCCCGCTGTCGGACCGCAATCTGCGCCGCGTGGCCGAGCGCGCCTTTGGCGGGATCGCGCGGACGGGGTCCAGCTTTTCCAACGGGTCGGGCGACTATGCCGTGGCTTTTTCCACGAATGTAGCGGTGCGGCGGACGGCGGCGAAGCGCAACGCCGTGGCGGCGGTGGAGGATATGCCCAACGACCGGGTATCACCGCTGTTTCAGGCGACGATCGAAGCGACCGAGGAGGCCGTGCTGAACGCCTTGTTCAAGGCGCAGACAGTGGTGGGTCATCGCGGCACGGCGGAAGCGCTGCCGCTGGACAAGGTGCTGCCGATGGTGAAGCGCCAAAACGCCCGATAACCGTTCGCTTCGAGCCCAGTCGAGAAGCCGCGAGAACCGCGCTTTCCGTTTCTCGACTTCGCTCGAAACGAACGGGTCATTTTCTCATGGAAAAGGCCGGGCAGCCCTATAGCCGCCCGGCCCCAAATCCGATCAGGCCGCGACCGGCTGCTTGGCGACCGAAGCGCCATGGATTTCGTCGATCGCTTCGCCGAGCGAGGCGTTGAATTCCGCGTCGGTCATCTGATGGCGCAGATCGTTCAGCAGCGCGCGGCTGAAGCTGGCGATGATGCCGCGATTTTTCGACAGTTCGACGCAGGCTTCGGGACGCGCGAAACCGCCCGACAGGGCAACGACGCGCAGCACGGCGGGATGGTCGACCAGCGGGTCGAACAGGCCGGCCTTGGCAGGCAGCGACAGCTTCAACATCACCTGAACGCCTTCGTCCAAGGCATCGAGATTCTTGAGGATTTCTTCCAGCAGGATCTGGTCGGCTTCGGCGCGTTCGGGCGACTTGATGTTCACTTCCGGCTCGATGATCGGCATCAGACCGCCGGCCAATACCTGCATGCCGACTTCGAACTGCTGCGCGACGACGGCAGCGATGCCTTCGCGATTGGCCAGATTGATGACCGAGCGTTCCTTGGTGCCGAACACGCCCAGGCCCTTGGCGCGGGCGAGCAGCGTGTCGAGGCCGGGATTGGGCTTCATCAGCTGCACGCCGTTCGCCTCATCCTCCAGCCCCTTGTCGATCTTGATGAAGGGGACGACGCCCCGTTCGATCAGCGCGGTGGGGGTCGGCTTGCCGTCGACGGTGCCATCCATGGTGCGTTCGAACAGGATCGCGCCCAGCACCTTGTCGCCGGTGAAGGGCGGCGCGGTGATGACGCGGCTGCGCATCGCGTGGATCAGGCCGAACATTTCCTCTTCGCTCGACCAGGCGCTTTCCTCGACGCCATAGCCCTTGAGCGCCTTGGGCGTGGAACCGCCACTCTGGTCCAGCGCGGCGATAAAGCCTTCGCCCGTTGCGATCTTCTGCTTCATGTCCTGATCCAGCATCTGCACATACCTTCCCTTGGGCGCCGCCATATCGCGGCCCATAATCGATTGTCGGCAGACGCTCCATCATCTGCCTACCCTGCGCGACCGTCTGACGATGATCGCCGGTATCCGGGCTGGTAGCCAGTCCCATGCCGCATCGCAAGGACGATTGCCCGGATTTCGGCGGGCAAACTGCTGCATCGCACCATGAATCGCGCCGGCACGGGTTGAAAGGTTGCGACATGGAACCCATAGGGCACGGCATGACCAGCATCGCCGCCGCCAAGCCCGCCGACCTCTCCCCCCTCGCCATCCTGTTGATGGCCGTCGGATGCGGCGTGATGGTCGCCAATCTCTATTATGCGCAGACGCTGATCGACGTGATCGGGCCGGAAATCGGCATGTCGGCCAGCGTGGCGGGACTCATCACCACGTTGACGCAGCTGGGCTATGGCGTCGGCCTGTTTCTGGTCGTGCCGCTGGCCGACCTGTTCGAAAATCGGCGGATCGTGCTGACCTCGATCGTGGCGACGATCATCGGCTGCCTCGCCATCGCCTTTTCATCCGGTCCCACCAGCTTTCTGGTCGCATCGATCCTGACCGGCGTGGGCGCGACCGGCGCGCAGGTGCTGGTCCCCCTCGCCTCTCACCTCGCCAGCCCGGAAAAGCAGGGGCGCGTGGTCGGTACGGTGATGAGCGGCCTGCTGTTCGGGATCATGCTGTCCCGCCCGGTCGCCAATTTCCTGGCCGGATCGGTCGGCTGGCGCGCGACCTTCATCGTGTCGGCGATCGTGATGGCGATGGTCGGCATCGCGCTGCTCGCCGCCTGCCCCAAGCGCCAGCCCAAGGGCGGCATGCATTATGGGCAGGTGTTGGCGTCGACCTTCTCGCAACTGGTCGTGCATCGCGTCGTGCGGATGCGCGCTTTCTATCAGGCGGCGATGTTCGCGGCCTTCAACCTGTTCTGGACCGCCGCGCCGCTCGCATTGATCCACGAATTTCATCTGGGCCATGCCGGCATCGGCGCCTTTGCTCTGGCAGGGGCCGGCGGCGCGCTGGTGGCGCCGGTTGCGGGATGGATGGCGGATCGCCGCCTGACCCGTCCCGCTTCGCTGATCGGACTGGCGGGGCTTACGGCGGGCTTTCTGCTGGCCGACTGGACCGTGGCGGCGGGCAGCCTGATCGGCTTCACCATCATGGCGGTGCTGATCGACGGCGCGGTGCAGATGAGCCAGATCACCGGGCAGAAGCTGATCTTCTCGCTCGATCCCCATGCGCGCGGACGGATCAACGCGGCCTATGTGACGGTGATGTTCCTGGTCGGCGCTTTGGGATCGGTGATCGGCTCTGTCACCTATGAAGCGGGCGGCTGGAGTGCCAGCGCGCTGGCCGGTGCGGCGATCGGCGGCGTCGCCACCCTCGCCTTCCTGTTGTTCGACCGGGGCGCCAGCCTCACACGCTGACGCCCCTGCCGATTGCAATTTAGACGAACAGCGCCTTCACACCCGGCAGTTCCTTGCCTTCCATCCATTCCAGGAAGGCACCGCCAGCGGTCGAAATGAAGCTGAAATCGCTGCCCACGCCCGCATGGTTCAGCGCCGCGACCGTATCACCGCCGCCAGCCACCGACGTCAGCTGACCTTCCTTGGTCAGTGCGGCCGCCGTCTTCGCCAGCGCAACGGTCGCCGCGTCGAACGGCGCGATCTCGAACGCGCCGAGCGGGCCGTTCCACACCAAGGTCCGGCAGTTCTTGAGCGCATCGCCCAGCGCCTCGACAGCAGCCGGGCCGACGTCCAGGATCATTTCGTCTTCCGCGACTTCATGCACGTTGCAGGTGCGCAAGCTGGGCGGGTTGGCGGCAAATTCCTTCGCCACGACGACGTCATAGGGCAGGTGGATGATGCAGCCGGCAGCTTCCGCTTTGTCGAAGATCGCTTCGGCGGTTTCGGCCAGATCCTTCTCGCACAGCGACTTGCCGATATCGACGCCGCGGGCATAGAGGAAGGTGTTGGCCATGCCGCCACCGATGATCAGATGATCGACCTGCGTGACGAGATTATTGAGAACATCGAGCTTGGTCGACACCTTCGCGCCGCCCACGACGGCGGCCACCGGCTTCACCGGTTCGCCGAGCGCCGCCTGAAGTGCGTCCAGTTCCTTTTCCATCGAACGACCCGCGAAGGACGGCAGCTTGTGCGCCAGTCCCTCGGTCGAGGCATGGGCGCGGTGCGCGGCGGAAAAGGCGTCGTTGACATAGAGGTCGCCGATGGCGGCGATCGCATCGACCAATGCCGGGTCGTTCTTTTCCTCGCCGGGATGGAAACGGGTATTTTCCAGGATCGCGATGTCGCCGTTGCGCATCACGGCGATGCCGTCCGTCGCTGCTTCACCTTGGCAGTCGGGAATGAACTGCACGTCGCGGCCCAGCACCTGCGTCAACGGACGGGTGATCTTCGACAGCGAAAATTCCGGGTTCTTCTGCCCCTTAGGGCGACCGAAATGGGCGAGGATCAGCACCTTTGCGCCGCGATCGGCCAGTTCCAGCACGGTCGGCATCGCTGCGCGCAGGCGGGTATCGTCGCTGACCGAACCGTCCTGCATGGGCACGTTCAGATCTTCGCGCACCAGCACGATCTTGCCGGTGATGTCGCCCATATCGTCGAGCGTCTTGAAGGGTTTGGTCATATATCTTCCCCTAATCTGAATAGACGTCATCCCAGCGAAGGCTGGGATCTCCCTCCCCTTCCCACGCCGAGGAAGAAAGCGAGATCCCAGCATTCGCTGGGATGACGAGAAAGGGCAGACTTTCGCCTGCCCTTCAACCTTTGTCTTACAGGAACTTCGCGACGACGCCGGTGGTGTCGATCATGCGGTTCGAGAAGCCCCATTCATTGTCGTACCAGCTGAGCACGCGGACCAGCTTGCCGTCGACCACGGCCGTTTCCAGGCTGTCGACGGTCGAGCTGCGCGGATCGCCATTATAGTCGATCGATACCAAGGGTTCGTCCGAATAGCCCAGCACGCCCTTGAGCGGGCCGGATTCCGACGCAGCCTTGAGCAGGCTGTTGACCTCGTCCTTCGTGGTCGGGCGCTTGGGAATGAACTTGAGGTCAACGACCGAAACGTTCGGGGTCGGCACGCGGATCGACGATCCGTCCAGCTTGCCCTTCAATTCGGGCAGAACCTCACCCACCGCGCGGGCGGCGCCGGTCGAGGTCGGGATCTGCGACAGGGCAGCGGCGCGGGCGCGGCGCATGTCGCTATGCAGCTGATCCAGCGTATTCTGGTCGTTGGTGTAGCTGTGGATCGTCGTCATGAAGCCGCTTTCGATGCCGATCGCATCGTTCAGCACCTTGGCGAGCGGGGCCAGGCAGTTGGTGGTGCAGCTGGCGTTCGAAATGACGATGTCGTCGGCGGTCAGCGCGTCATGGTTGACGCCAAACACGACGGTGCGATCGACATTGGTGCCCGGCGCGGAAATGATCACGCGCTTGGCGCCGGCGGCCAGGTGCGCGCTTGCCTTGTCCTTCGTGGTGAAGATGCCGGTGCATTCCAGGGCGATTTCGACGCCCAGGGCTGCGTGCGGCAGGTTGGCGGGATCGCGCTCGGCCGTCACCTTGATCTTCTTGCCATCGACGACCAGCAAATCGCCGTCCACGCTGACGTCGCCGGCCCAATTGCCATGGACGCTGTCACGCTTGAACAGCAGGGCGTTGGATTTGACGTCGCCCAGATCGTTGATGCTGACCAGTTCCAGATCATGGTCGGTGCGCGAAAGAATGGCGCGCGCCACCAGGCGGCCGATACGTCCAAAACCGTTAATTGCTACCTTCGTTGCCACTGCACTAGCCTCCTGGGGTGTGTTGTTCGGTTATAGGGTCTCCGCCAGCGCGCGCCACCAACCGGCGGCGCGCGCAAGCGGTTTAGAGAGCAGCCGCGATCTGCGGCGCGATCTTGGCGGCGGTCAGGCCGAAATGATCGTAAAGGTCTTCGGCCGGGGCCGACGCGCCGAAGCCGTCGATGCCGAAGCGCAGGCCGTCAAGGCCGGTATAGCGTTCCCAGCCGAAGGTCGTGCCCGCCTCGATCGAGACGCGCAGTACATCGGCAGGCAGGATGTCGGCCTTGTACGCCGCGTCTTGCGCATCGAAATGGGCGAAGCTGGGGACGGAGACGACGTCGGTGCCGATGCCCTGATCTTCCAGAGTTTTGGCGGTGTTGACCGCGATTTCGACTTCCGAGCCGGTGGCAAGGATCACAACCTTGCGCGCGGCGGTGGCGGCGACCAGGCGATAGGCGCCCTTGGCCGACAGATTTTCGCTCTTTTCCGTGCGCAGCTGCGGCAGGTTCTGGCGGGTCAGCGCCAGCACCGACGGGCCGGTCGCATCCTTCAGCGCCAGTTCCCAGCATTCCGCCGTTTCGACGATGTCGGCCGGGCGATAGACGTCCAGGTTCGGGATCATGCGCATCGACATGACATGCTCGATCGGCTGATGGGTCGGGCCGTCTTCACCCAGACCGATCGAGTCATGAGTCAGGACGTGAATGACGCGCTGCTGCTGAAGCGCGGCGAGACGGATGCCGCCGCGCATATAGTCGGAGAAGACCAGGAAGGTGCCGCCATAGGGGATCACGCCGCCGTGCAGCGCCATGCCGTTCATCGCGCAGGCCATGCCGAATTCGCGGATGCCATAATAGACGTAACGACCCGAATAATCGTCCTTGGTCAGCGGACCGGTCGACTTGGTCTTGGTGTTGTTCGAACCGGTCAGGTCGGCCGAGCCGCCCAGCGTTTCGGGCAACAGATCGTTGATGGCACCGAGGGCCAGCTCGCTCGCCTTGCGGGTCGCGACCTTCTGCGGATTGGCGATCAGGCTGTCGATATAGGTTTCCAGCGAGAAGTCGGCGGGCAGTTCGCCAGCCATCCGGCGGGTAAATTCCGCCGCCTTCTCGTTGCTTGCAAGGCGACCTTCCCAGGCGGCGCGAACGTCGCGGCCCTTGGCGCCGATGGCCTTCCACGCGTCGGCAATGTCGGCCGGGATGACGAACGGTTCGGCGGTCCAGCCAAGAAACTCGCGCGCGGCGGCGACTTCATCCGTGCCGAGCGCCGAGCCGTGAACACCCGACGTGCCGGCCTTGTTCGGCGCGCCATAGCCGATCTTGGTCGCGCAGGCGACGATCGAGGGGCGGCTGTCGGCAACCGCTTCGGCCAGTGCGCGGCGGACGTCGGCGACGTCATGGCCGTCGCACGACACGACATGCCAGCCGGTCGCGGCATAGCGGGCCAGCACATCTTCGCTGCTCGACAGGTCGACGGCGCCGTCGATGGTGATCTTGTTATCGTCCCACAGCACGATCAGGCGACCCAGGTTCAGGTGACCGGCCAGACCGATGGCTTCATGGTTGATGCCTTCCATCAGGCAGCCGTCGCCCGCGATCACCCAGGTGCGGTGATCGACCAGATCGTCGCCGAACTGCGCGTTCAGGTGACGCTCGGCAATCGCCATGCCGACGGCGGTGGCCAGGCCCGAACCCAGCGGACCGGTCGTGGCCTCCACGCCTGCCAGCTCGAAATTCTCGGGGTGGCCGGCGCACGGGCTGTGCAGCTGGCGGAAATTGGCGATGTCCTCGATGGTCGGACGAGCATAGCCGGTCAGGTGCAGCAGCGAATAGATCAGCATCGACCCATGGCCGGCCGACAGGACGAAACGGTCGCGGTCGGCCCATTTGGGCTGGGTCGGGTCGAACTTCAGATAATCGCCGAACAACACGGTCGCCACATCGGCCATGCCCATCGGCATGCCCGGATGGCCGCTATTGGCGGCCTGTACGGCGTCCATGGACAGCGCCCGGATGGCGTTGGCGAGCGACTTTTCGGAAACGGTCATCTGGGCTGGCGTCTTTCCTGAACGTGGCAAAGGACGGCGCCCGCGCGCATGCAGGCGAGTCGAGATCGCGCCCCCTTTGTCGCGTCAAGCCCCATGCGTCAACCGCACGGGTGCCAAGAGCGGGGTCAGCTGCCCCAAAGAGCGCTTTTGCAGGGCCTTTTCTTTCGCTATGGATGGGCGATGGCAAGCGACCGCATGATGCAGGCGATCGGCACGCTGGAGCGTGCTGTGAGCCGGCTTGAACAGGATGTGGCGGGTCTGATAGCCCCGGCCGATCCCCTCCCCGCCGTGGACCAGAAAGCCGCGCGCGCCGCGCTGCGCTCGCTGGACGATCTTATCGACACGCTGAAAGGGCATGCCCATGGCTGAAACGAATTTGGTGATCGCCAGCCGCCATTATCAAATCCGCTGCCGCGATGGCGAGGAAGCGCATCTGGCGCATCTGGCAAGCCTGATCGAGGATAAGGCGCGGGTCGCCCAGCAAAGCACGCCGGGTCTGACGGAGGTGCGCACCCTGCTGTTCGCTGCGCTGTTCCTGGCCGACGAACTGAACGAATTGAAGCGGGACAATGCCGGCCGACAGGCCCGGTTGCAATTGGACGGCGACGACGAACCAAGCGTTCAGGCGATCGAGGCTTTGGCCGGGCGCATAGAAAAGCTGCGCGAACGACTTGCCGGCCGGGCCGACAACGCCTAGATTGATCGGTGACGGGTACTGCGCGGTACGAGCTTTAGCGAACATCCCTGAGGCGATAATCACATCCAAGGGGGCTGTCCCTGGGCGGGCTCCGGCCCGTTCTACATGGTCCCCACCTGACGTTGAGGCGTCAGAGGATATTCCAGCACACGGCCGAGGCGGTCCCGTCACCCTCCCCAACCCCTCTTCCGATCCGATAAGGTCATCATGAGCGACGAGACACCCGCCGCCGACAAGAACAGCCTGCGCGCCATCGCCCGGCAACGACGCAGCGGCTTCGTCGCCACGCTGGACCCGCTGGCGCATCGACTGGCGTTCAAGGTCGTCCCCTCCCCACTGGCCCGCCGGATCGCCGATGCCGCGGTCGTGGCGCTCTATATGGGCCTGGATGACGAGGCACCGGCCCAGCGCATGGCCGGACAGTTGCAGGCGATGGGCAAGGTCGTGGCGTTGCCGCGCGTACTCGACCGGCTGGGCAGCATGGATTTCCTGCCCTGGGAGCCGGAGGATCATCTGGTGCCCGGCCTGTTCCGCACCAGCCATCCCGAACCCAAGGACGGGCCGGTCGCGCCCGACGTCATCATCGCCCCGTTGGTCGGTTTCGACCGGGCGATGAACCGGCTGGGCCAGGGGGGCGGCTATTATGACCGCGCCTTCGCCCGCTTCCCCGACGCGCTGCGCGTGGGCATCGCCTGGTCCGCGCAGGAACTGGACGCGGTGCCTGCCGATCCGTGGGATCTGCCGCTGGACATCATCATGACCGAAGTCGAACTGATCGAAGGACCGGGCCTGTGAGCATCGACCCGCGCCATTATCATCAGCCCAGCTGGCGCAAGCCTGTGGGCATGCTGGCCATCGTCACGCTGATCGCGTTGTGGGCTATCATGGTGGGCAGCCTGTCCGGCCTGATCGGCGCGTTGCCGATGTGGGCGCAGGTGCCGGTCTATGTCGTGCTGGGGATCGTGTGGATCTGGGTCTTGCCGCTGCGGCGGCTGCTGGCCTGGATGGAAACCGGGCGCTGGCGCTGAACATATTCCCACCGCTTCATAGAAGCGGTGGCGCGAGTGACGGGGCTCGAACCCGCGACCTCCGGCGTGACAGGCCGGCACTCTAACCAACTGAGCTACACCCGCGTAGGCGCTGCATCCTTATCGGCTCAAAAGCCGCCAGATGATGCAATATCTGGGAAAATCACCTTCCGGTCAAGGAAGGTGGCGCGAGTGACGGGGCTCGAACCCGCGACCTCCGGCGTGACAGGCCGGCACTCTAACCAACTGAGCTACACCCGCGCAGGGCGACATCTTTTGCGGTTTTTCAACCACCAGACGATGCAGTCTGGAACACCATATCCACCCTCCGGTCAAGGAAAGTGGCGCGAGTGACGGGGCTCGAACCCGCGACCTCCGGCGTGACAGGCCGGCACTCTAACCAACTGAGCTACACCCGCGTTTGGTGTGGAAGCGCCGTCTATGAGCGTCCTGCGATGCTGTCAACCGTCCGCAACATCAGTTTCATCTTTCTCGTCATTTTCTTTGCGGGGCGACACGGTCAACGTGCCCTGCTCGAACAGGAAACCGGCAATATCCGGGGTGCCGGCGGCCGACACGACCGTCTGGATGATGATCAGCAACGGCACCGCCAGCAACGCGCCGGGTGTGCCCCATACCCACCCCCAAAAGGTCAGCGACAGGAGAATCAGCAGCGGGTTCATCGTCAGCCGGCGCCCCAGCAGCAGCGGGGTGATGACATTGGCCTCCACCAGATGGAAGCCGACCTGCAATCCGGCCGGCAACAGCGCGACATAGACGTCGTCGAACACCATCAGGCCGCCCAGCCCCAACAGCACGGCGGCCAGCATCGGCCCGAAATAGGGTACGAAGTTGAGCAGCGCCACGATGCCGCCCCACATCAGCGGCGAAGGCATGCCGATCAGCCACAGGGCGACCGCCACGGCCAGGCCCAGCGACAGGTTGATGATCGCGATGGTGATGACATAGGCCGACGTCGCATCGACCACATTCTGGATCACCCGCGCCACCGCCATCGCGCCGTCGAAACTGCCCCGGCTGTTGATCGTGCGCCGCCGCAGCCGGGTCCAGCCGGCGAGGAAGAAATAGATGATGAGCAGCGCGAACACCATCTGGATGATGGCCGAGGGCGCCGACGTGGCGGCAAATTGCAGCAGGGATCGTGGCGCCTCCACCGCGGCCGTCTGCGCCGCCGCCACCGGGCCGGTCGCCAGCATCTGCACGGTTTCATCCACGAAGCGCTGAAGATTGGCGTAAAAGTCGATCAGCGGCGCCAGGTTCGCCTGAATTTGCGGCAGGCGCTGCGGCAATATCACGAACCATTCGGTCGCCGGCACGACGATCAGCACCAAGGCGGTATTGGCGACAACCAGGAAGCCCACCACCGCGATCAGCGCCGCAAATCCCGAAGGCAGCCCGCGCCGCTCCATCCATTCCAGCAGCGGCACCAGCGCGATGGCGACGACCAGCGCGGCCGTCAGCGGCAGGAAAAACTCCGCCCCCGCCCGTAACGCGAAGGGCAGCGCCAGCAAGAGGCCGATACCCGATGTCAGCGCGATCGACGCCAGCAGCCGGTCGCGACGCCGGTTGACCTCTTGCAACTCCGTCAATGGCACGCCCGATTCCCCTTTCGTTCACCCCGATGTGCGCTGCCGGGGGCGCAGCGTCAATTTACAAAGGGCGTCAGCGGACGGTGCATAAGGAAAAGGCCGGCTTAACCAAATATTTGCGCTCGATTGCTATGTCCGGACGCCAAGGGGACGAAGGAACGGGGAAGACTATGACGCGCAGGCTTTTGGCCAGGCTCGCCGGGGCGGCGGGCATGGCGATGGGCAGCATGACAGGCGTGGCTGCAGCGCAGCCGGCGATGCGCCTCGACACGCAGATGTTCGTGGAGCGGGTATCGACCGACATTAACGGCCGCGCACGCCGCACATTGGCGAGCGCCGACCGGGTCAGTCCGGGCGATACGCTGATCGTCATCGTCCATTGGCGCAATGACGGCAGCCATGCGCTGCGCGATTCCGCCATCACCCGTCCGGTGCCGCGCCGCATCCGCCCGGAAATCAGCGATCCGGCGATGATGGTGTCTGTCGATGGCGGCAGCCATTGGGGCCGCCTGGACCAGATATGGCTCCCCACGCCGCTCGGTGGCGTGCGCCGCGCCGTGGCAGAGGATGTGACCCATATACGCTGGCAATTGCCCGACATGGTTCAGCCCGGCCGCGCCGGCCGCCTCAGCTATCGCGCGGTTATGCGCTGAATGGGCAAGCGGGCGACATCGTGCCGCCCGCCCCTGCCCTGATACTCAATCCACGAACAGGAAAGCCGGCGCCTCCAGCAGCTTGCGCACCGCCTGTACGAAGCTGGCCGCGTCCCATCCATCGACGACGCGATGGTCGCAACTGATCGACAGGTTCATCAGCTTCGCCGCGACGATCTCCTTACCCTTGAATATCGGGCGTTCGATCACGCGATTGGGACCGATGATCGCGACTTCGGGCCGATTAATGACCGGCGTGGTGGCAATGCCACCCAAAGGCCCCAGCGACGTCAGCGTCAGGGTGGATCCGGACAGTTCCTCCGACTTTGCCTTGCCGCTCCGCGCAGCGTCGGCAAGACGGCGGATTTCGGTCGCCAGCTGCCACACATTGCGATCCTGCGCGTCGCGGATCACCGGCACCATCAGGCCCGCGTCGGTCTGTGTCGCCATGCCCAGATGCACCGAACCGTGCCGCGTCACCACGCCCGCCTCATCGTCATAACGGGCGTTGAGCATCGGGAAATCCGGCAGCGCCTTGCACAGCGCCACGATCAGCAGCGGCAGCATGGTGAGCTTGGGCCGGTCGCCGCGCTGGGCATTCAACTGCTCGCGCAGTTCCTCCAGCGCGGTGACGTCGATTTCCTCGACATAGGTGAAATGGGGGATGTTGCGCTTGGACGCCGCCATATTCTCAGCGATGCGGCGACGCATGCCGATGACCTTGACCTGTTCATCCGCGCGCTTGGCGGACCGGCCAGCCGGGCGATAGCCCTGCCCCTGTCCATAAAGCAGATAGGCGTCGAGGTCCGAATGGCGGATATGATCGCCGGCAGGCTTCACCTGGGCAAGATCGACGCCCAGTTCCTTGGCACGCGCACGCACGGCGGGAGAGGCTAAAACCACTTCTTCCCCCCTCCCTTTCAGGGAGGGGTTGGGGGTGGGTACCGCCGCAGGCGGTTCAACGTCCGCAACGGCAGAAGGCTCGCGACGCTCGCCACCCACCCCCGGCCCCTCCCTGATAGGGAGGGGCGTTTCGGCGGCTTCCGCAACCACAGCATCGCCCGGCACTTCCGCCTCGATCGTTTCGACCGACGGCGGCGGCGTAGCGGCGGCTTCGCCGTCCATTTCTATCTCCACCAGCATCGCGCCGATCGAAATCTGGTCGCCCGGTTCGCCGGCAAGCCGCACGACCGTGCCCGCGACCGGGCTTTCCATCTCGACCGTCGCCTTGTCGGTCATCATGTCGGCGATCGGCTGGTCTTCCTCGACCCGGTCGCCCACCTTGACGTGCCAGCCGACGATTTCGGCCTGTGCGATGCCTTCGCCGATATCCGGCAGCTTGAATGTGAACAGTGCCATGACTGATCAGTCCTTCATGATCTTGTTGATAGCTTCGCGGATACGCACCGGGCCGGGGAAATAGGCCCATTCCAGACTATGCGGATAGGGCGTGTCGAAGCCGGTGACGCGCTCGATCGGCGCTTCGAGATGATAGAAGCAACGCTCCTGCACCTGGGCGAGCAATTCGGCGCCAAAGCCGGACGTCCGGGTCGCCTCATGCACGATCAGGCAGCGGCCGGTCTTGCGCACCGATTCCTCGATCGTGTCGATATCCAGCGGCACCAGGCTGCGCAGGTCGATAATCTCAGCATCGACGCCATGCGCCGCCACCGTATTCTCTACCACATGCACCATCGTGCCATAGCACAGGATGGTCAGCGCCTGCCCTTCCCGCGCGATCCGCGCCTTGCCCAGCGGGATGCGATAATAGCCGGCCGGCACCTGCGCGTCTGCATGGCCGGCCCAGCTCTTCGCCGGCGTATCATAATGGCCGTCGAACGGGCCGTTATAGATGCGCTTGGGTTCGAAGAAGATGGTCGGATCATTATCTTCGATCGCGGCGATCAGCAGGCCCTTGGCATCATAGGGGGTGGACGGGATCACCGTCTTGATCCCCGAACAATGGGTGAAGATGCCTTCGGGCGACTGGCTGTGGGTTTGGCCGCCGAAAATGCCGCCGCCAAAGGGCGACCGCACCGTCATCGGCGCGATGAACTCGCCGGCCGACCGGTAGCGCAGCCGCGCAGCTTCCGACACCAGCTGATCGAGCGCGGGATAGATATAGTCGGCAAACTGGATTTCCGGCACTGGCCGCAGGCCATAGGCCCCCATGCCCACCGCCACGCCGATGATCCCGCATTCGGTGATCGGCGTGTCGAACACGCGGTTCTTGCCATGTTTCGCCTGAAGGCCGGCGGTGGCGCGGAACACACCGCCGAAAAAGCCCACATCCTCACCCATCACGACCACGGTGGGGTCGCGATCCATCATCACGTCCATGGCGCTGTTGATCGCCTGGATCATGTTCATCTGCTGCACGTCGGCAGGCGTTTCGATCAGAGTGTCAGTCATGGACATATCCTTCCCCTCGCCCCTTCACGGGAGAGGGTTGCGAAGACTTGGCAGGTTGCTGCCTAGTCGAAGCTGGGAGGGGGGGAATGGCGAGAAGGTGGCCCTTGGATGCCCCCTCTCCAACCTTCGCCAGACGGCAAGCCGTCAGGCTTCGGTATCCTCTCCCCTGAAGGGGCGAGGAAAAAGCGGGCGCGCTCACAGCCCAGCCGCCTTCCATTCGTCCAGCATCTGCTGTTGCTGTTCCTTGAGGTGCCAGGGCATTTCCTCGAACACATCCTCGAACATCGATTCCATCGGATGATGCAGGCCATGGCCCAATATGCCGTTCTTCTCCGCCTCACGGGCAGCGTCGCGGACCAGCTCGGCCAGTTCCTTGTCCATCGCGGCGTGGCGATCCTCGTCCCAGATGCCGAGCGTGATGCAATGCGCCTTCAACCGCGCGATCGGGTCGCCCAGCGGCCAGAGGCTGCTTTCCTCGGCGGAGCGATAGGCGGTCGGATCATCCGACGTGCTATGCCCTTCGACGCGATAGGTGAAATGCTCGATCAGCGTCGGCCCGCCATTGGCCCGCGCCCGGTCCGCGGCCCAGCGCGTCGCGGCATATACCGCCAGGATGTCATTGCCATCTACCCGCAGTCCAGCAATGCCATAGCCCACGGCGCGCGCGGCGAAGGTCGTCGCCTCGGCTCCGGCAAAGCCTGAAAAGCTGCTGATAGCCCATTGGTTATTCACGACATTCATGATTACCGGCGCACGATAGACGCTGGCGAAGGTGCAAGCGGAATGGAAATCGCCCTCCGCCGTCGATCCCTCACCGCACCATGTCGCCGCTATGCGGGTGTCGCCCCGCGCCGCGCTGGCCATCGCCCAACCCACCGCCTGGGGATATTGGGTGGTCAGGTTGCCGGAGATGGAGAAGAAGCCCGCCTCCCGCGCCGAATACATGATCGGCAACTGGCGGCCCTTCAGCCGATCGCCAGTGTTGGAATAGATCTGGTTCATCATGTCGACCAGCGGCCAGTCGCGGGCGAGCAAGATGCCCTGCTGGCGATAGCTGGGGAAACACATATCGTCGCGCGCCAGGGCCAGAGCGGCGCCGATCGACACCGCCTCCTCGCCGGTGGACTTCATGTAGAAGCTGGTCTTGCCCTGCCGCTGGGCGCGGAACATGCGTGCGTCGAACGCACGGGTCAGCGCCATGTAGCGCAGCATCCGCAGAAGCGTCTCAGGCGGCAGCTTGGGGTTCCAGGCCCCGACGGCCGCACCGTCCTCATCCAGCACGCGGACCAGGCCATAGGCCAGGTCGCGCATGTCGCCGGGCTGCGCCGTCTCATCGGGACGCGGCGCTGCATCGGCGGCCGGAATGTCGAAATGGGTGAAGTCGGCGCTTTCGCCGGGCCGCGCTGGCGGCTCTGGCACATGCAGGCGCAACGGCGGAAGGTTCCGCCCGGCCTGCCCTTCAGTGACGCCTGATCCGATGGGATCGCTCATCCTGCCTCCTATGGTGCATTGCAATAATATTGCTTGCGGCAATTATTAAATTACAACACCACGAAAGGCAAGCCTTCCTTACCCATTTTTCCTGTCTTCTATGCGATCGACTGTCTAACTCGCTGTCTCGTTGACGGCTGTCGGACAATGATCGCCGCGGAAATATGGGTCAGCGGCGCGTAATCGCTCACTTCGAAATCTTCGATGCGATAAATGAAAATACGCGAAGGCCACCGATTGATCCGCAATTTCGGTATGCCGGATGGAAGCCTGTTCATCTGCGCCTACAGTGATGCGGATGCTGGCTGACCCTTTTGCCCCAAAAGAAGGAGGCCCCGCCGGGGGGATGGCGGGGCCTCTATGGAGGTCGGACGGATCGAGCGGGGGGCAAAATGATGCGTCCGACAGCTTCAATAACCAGCGGCCCGCTTTGCGGTTCCCGGCAAAAAAGCCTTAATGCCTCATCGACCCTGTTTTTTCGATCAACCGCCCGTCGTCAACTGAGCCAGCGCGGCATGGATGTGGGCGCGGCGCTCGGTATCCCGAGTCACTTCCAGCATCGCCCCCAGGCTGGCTCGCGCCGCATCGACTTCGCGATGGACGAGTTGAAGCCGCGCCAATTCCCACCAGCCCGCGTCATGATCGGGCGCCATCACGGTCATGCGCTCGTACAGCGCCTTGGCGCGAATCGTGTCGCCCGCCTGCTCTGCGCGGCTGGCCTGATTGAGGAGCAGGCGCACGAGCGTCATCCGGTTCGACATGGGGGCGACATGCACCTCGCTCGGCCAACCGCCAGCACCCGACACTTGTTCGAGCAAGGCGAGCAACTGCTCGGGCGTGACCAGCCGGCCGCCGTTGAACGGATCGATCAGGGCCGGCGCGCCCTCAGGCCCTATGCTCACCAGCACATGGCTAGGCGTATTGAGCGCGTCCGATCGCCAGCCCATGCGGCGCGCAGCCGCCACGTACAGGATGGAGAGGCTGACCGGCAAACCGCGGCGCCGGTCGAGAACCCGGATCATGTCGGCATTGAGCGGTGCGTCATAGCTGTCGCGATCGCCGGCAAAACCCAGAGTCTCGCCAATCACCTCTGCAAGCAACGCGCCCTGCGCTTCGCCAGACGCCAGATCTTCGTCGAGGCGCTGTTCGCACGCAGCCTCGACCGCTTCGCTGATGTGGCGCAGTTGATCCAGATAGGGCTCAAGATCCCGCCCTTCATGATCGAGCGAACTGAGCGCCAGCGCGGCGCTGTCCAACTCGATATCCTCGTCTTCGAGCAACCCGATATACCCGATCGTCTCGGCAAGGCTGGTCAAGCCACCCCCTCCTTCCGGGCACTGCCTGTGTCCGAAACCCGTGCGTCCATGTTTTCGGCGATCGCCATCAATTCCTCCATTTGGCCGGAGATGGGGACTGCCTTCGCTAATTGCCACAGATGACGGCCTGCTGCGATGCGTCAGTGGCGCGCAACCATTTGAGCAGCCGGCGCATTACCCCCCTATTCCCCTTCGTGCAGGAGAGCATCCTTGCCCAATAGACCTACGGGCGTCAGGCCCTTGCTGCATCCCTTGCACGGCCTGCTCCTCGCTTTTCCGGTGGCGCTGTTCACGGTCGCGCTGCTGACCGACATCACCTATCTTCAGACCGCGGAAATCCAGTGGACCAATTTCTCCTCATGGTTGATCGTGGGCGCCCTGCTGGGTGGCGGTTTGGTGCTGATCTGGAGCATCATTCTGGCGATCGGCGCCCGGCGCCGTACTCATCGGCAGCCGTCTCTGATCTACGCGCTGCTGATCGCCATCATGTGGATTGCGGGCCTGATAAACGCGTTTCAGCATAGTCAGGACGCCTGGAGTTCGGTCGACGTCACCGGCCTCATCCTGTCGATCATCAGCATGGTCTTCGCCCTGTCGGCCAGTTGGGTCGCTCACCGCACCGTCAGGGAGATTGCTTGATGAGCATCGCTCGCCCGCGCAGCCTTTGCGCCGCCATCTTCGCCCTCGCGCTTGCCGGCTGCGGCAACAGCCAGCCCGGACTCGATCAGACCGGCGCCAATCCCGACCTGCCGGAACAGCGCCAGACGCTGGTGCCGCCGATCAGGATCGCCACGCCAGAGGGGTGGGGTGGCGAAAGCCCGACCGCGCCGCAAGGCTTTACCGTGACCGCACTGGCGACCGACCTCAAAATACCACGCCAGACGCTCGTCCTGCCCAATGGCGACATTCTGGTGGCAGAAGGGTCAGGCGGCAGCGCGCCGCCCATGCGCCCCAAGGATGTGATCGCCGGCTATATCAAGAGCATGGGCAAGACGCCGGTCAAGGGCGGCAATCGCATCACGCTGCTCCGCGACGCGGATGGTGACGGCAAGGCGGAGGTGCGCACCACCTTCATCGATGGCCTCAATGCGCCCTACGGCCTCGCTTTCGTGGACGGCAGCCTGTACGTCGCCAATCAGGATGCCCTGCTGCGCTTCCCCTATCGTGACGGCATGACGCGGATCGCCACGCCCGGTCAGGAAGTCACCACGCTCCCATCCCGCCTCAACCATCATTGGACCAAGGCGCTGACCGCGAGCGCGGATGGCACGAAACTCTATGTCGGCATCGGATCCAACAGCAATGTGGGCGAGCGCGGGATGGCGGTCGAAGAGGATCGCGCCGTCATCTGGGAAATCGACCGCGCGACCGGCGCGCATCGCACTTTTGCCAGCGGTATCCGCAATCCCACCGCCCTTGCCATCAATCCGCAGACGCAGGCGCTCTGGTCGGTCGTGAACGAGCGGGACGAACTGGGGCCGCAGCTCGTCCCGGACTATCTGACGTCCGTGCGTCCCGGCGGCTTCTACGGTTGGCCCTACAGCTATTGGGGCCGCCATGTCGATCCGCGCGTCCACCCCCAGAACCCCAAGATGGTCGAAAAGGCGATCCGTCCGGATTATGCTCTGGGCTCTCATGTTGCGGCCCTCGGCCTCAGTTTCGTGACCGGGGCCGGCCTTGGTCCGTCGTTCGCACAGGGTGCCTTTATCGGGCAGCATGGCAGCTGGAACCGGCAGGATCTGTCGGGCTACAAGGTCGTCTGGGTGCCGTTCGCCAATGGTCGGCCGGCAGGAAAGCCTGTCGATTTCCTGACCGGCTTCATCAAGCATGGCCATGCGCGCGGCCGCCCGGTCGGCGTGACTTATGATCCGTCGCGCGGGAGCCTCATCGTGGCCGACGACCTGTCGAACACCGTCTGGCGGGTAGCCCCCGCCCGTCCCGCGCCTGCACGATGATCGCAGCCCTGCGCTGGCGCGGGCCGGTCGAGATCAGCGCCAATCCCGAATGGCAGCAACTGGCGATCTATGCCGTCGGTGCTGCCATCATCCTCATCATCCTGTTCAACATTCCGTTCGTCGGCCGCATCTTCCGCGCTTTGTTCTCGGTCGGGATGCTCGCGCTCTGCCTCTTCTTTCTGTTTCAGCAGGCACCATTCGATCCCACGCTCTCGCGGATAAAGTCGCAACTTGGCCTCGACGATCAACGCGTGACGGGCCGGGATGTGCGCATCGCCATGAGCCCTGACGGACATTTCTGGGCACGCGTGTCGATCAATGGCATCCAACGGCGCATGTTGATCGACAGCGGCGCGACCATATCGGCGATTTCCGAAAAAACCGCGGCGGAGGCCGATGTGGACAAGGGGGCCGGCCTGATGCCCGTGATCCTGCAAACGGCCATTGGCGCCGTGCGCGCGGAAACCGGCTCGATCGACCGGCTCACCGTCGGCACGATCGAGGCGCGCAACCTGAAAACGGTCATATCCCCAGCCCTCGGCCCGATCGACATATTGGGCATGAATTTCCTGTCGCAGTTGGCTTCCTGGCGCGTCGAAGGAAGGACATTGATCATGGTCCCGCATCGCCCTGATAAGGCGGCATGACGGAGCGCAAAGCGCCGTGGCGCGTTGACCATATCTGACGTGAAAAGGGATATGATGTGCGCCGACTTCTGATTGCTGGTTCGATATTTGCCCTGTCCCTCCCCCTCGTCGCCTGCGACAATGTAGCGACCCAGAACAGCACGGCCCCGGCTGGCGAGGCGCAGTGGACGGACGCCAATCTGCGCCAGTTGCGTGAAGCGATCGATCGTCGTGCCCAGCATGGTCTGGACCATCTGAATTTCGATGCGAAGGATAACGGGCCAGAGGCGCAGACGGAGGTCGCGCTACGTTATGCTGCAGCCTTGGCCCATGGCGCTACTGATCCGACGAAGCTTTACGACGTCTACACCGTCGCGCGCCCCAACCCCGATCTGCGCGCAGGCCTTGCCAAGGCGATGGCCGAGGGCAAGCTGTCAGACTGGCTGGAGAGCCTCGCTCCCCAAAGCGACGAATATAGGGCGCTGTCGAAAGCCTATCTCGTGCTGACCCGCCAAGCCAAGGCACCCGCCGCAGCCATTCCCGCCACGAGCAAGGCCATCGAACCGGGACAGAGCGATAGCCGCGTGCCTGCCATCGCGCGGCAACTGGTCGCGTCCGACTATCTCGACAAGGGGCAGGCGGGCGGCGAGCGCTATAGCGAGCCGATGGTGCAGGCTGTCAAGCGGATGCAGCAGGACTTCGGCATCAAGCCGGACGGCTCGATCGGCAACCAGGCGTTGGAAATCCTTAACCTGTCCGATGCCGACCGCGCACGGGCCATCGCCGTCGCCATGGAGCGCACGCGCTGGCTCGATCGCACTCCGCCCGCCACGCGGATCGACGTCAATCTGGCCGCCGCGCGGCTCAGCTACTGGCGCGATGGCAAGCTCGCCAATGTCCGCAAGGTCGTGGTCGGTGAGCCCGACACGGAAACGCCGCAGTTGGGATCGCCCATCTATCGCCTGGTGGCGAACCCGACCTGGACAGTCCCCCGCTCGATCGAGCGAAAGGAAATTGCCGGCAAGGGCGCGGCCTATCTGCGGCGCAACAATATGGTGCGAAAGGACGGATGGATCGTCCAGCAGCCCGGACCGAAAAACTCGCTTGGCCTCGTCAAGTTCGACATGAAAAACGAGCATCAGATTTATCTGCACGATACCCCAGCGAAGCAGTTGTTTGCGCAGGTGCAGCGCCAGCGCAGCCATGGCTGCGTCCGGGTCGAGGATGCGGAGGGCTTCGCCGCGATGCTGGCGCAGGACGCCGGGATCCTGGACGAATGGAACAAGGCCCGTGCGACGGGGAAGGAAAGCTTCGTCCCCTTACCCCGCGAGATACCGGTTCGCATGCTGTACCAGACCGTCCTGTTCGATGATCAGGGTGAACCGGTGGTGCGCGCCGACCCCTATGGCTGGAACGACCGAATTTCGGTCGCGCTCGGCTTCAAGGCCGGCAGCGGTGCGCGGCTGCGCGGCGCCGGCTCCGACATCGGTCCGTGATGGCCGACTAAAGCCGAACCCTAATTGCCGTTCCAGCGACGCACCGGCCCCGTATCGACATGGACGAACCCGTCATCGGGATAATAGCCGACGCCGCCAGCCTTCAAAGAAAGCGCCGCTTTCTGAAGGCTGGCAAGGCGGACATTACGCAGTTGGATGTCCACCGCCTTGCCCCGCATATGCTGGCTCTTGGACGCAACGCCATGACTGTCGCGATGCAGCCGCGCGTTGGTCTTGGGTGATCGATAGCCGGAAATGAGCGTAAAATAGGCTCGCTTGTCCGCCCCGGTCGCCGCATGCAACTGCACCAGCGTGTCGAACAGATCGGTGTCCATGCGGGTCACTTCGCCGGTACGCCAATCGCGCAGGAAGTGATTGAGCTCTGCAATGCCCGAAGCGCGCAGCCGTCCACCGGAATAATAGCAGACATCCACCTTCTCCCCATTGTGCGCATTGCGAAACAACAGGCGCCTCTCGGGCAGAGCGGCCCATGTGGTGGCAGGAAAAAGCTGCGATGCACCACAAGCGGCGGCGCCCAGCAGCACCGCCCGTCTATCCATCATCATGTAAGTCGTTCGTCCCGAAATCGCGTCAGGGAGATAAAGCCGCACCCGCGCGTTGCTTATCTCACTGAGATATAGGGTGCATTTACCGAATGAAAAGACGGGTTCCATGGCATTGTCTGATTTTGGCCACCGCTGGTCTTGTGTCGACCCAAGCAGCCGGGCAATCCTCCAAAACGGCTGAAGCGACGCACGCCGCGTCCTTGCCCGCGAATATCGACGCCGCCATATTTCGCGCTCAGGTCCAGCTAGACCGGGCGGGCTTTGGCCCTGGGGTCATCGACGGGCGAAAGGGTCGCTTCTTCGCAGCAGCTTTGAAGGGGTATCAGGCCGCCCAGGGACTGCCGCAATCTGGAGAGCTTGACGGCGGCACGCGCGCTGCCCTGGACAAGGATGCCGCCCCCGCGCTCATGACCATGGTGCTGAAGGACGATGCGCTTACCGCTGACTTCACACCCGACATCCCTCCCAAGATCGTAGATCAGGCCGCGCTGCCCCATCTGGGATATCGCGATATCGTGGAACGACTGGCCGAGCGCTTCCATACGACGCCGCAACTTCTGCTCGCGCTCAATCCGGCACTAAGGGCGCCACAGGCCGGTATGGAATTGCGACTGCCCAGCCTCATCCCGGCCGATCGCGCCTATGACGTCAGCCTGTCACCGCAATGGCGCGACACGCTCGCCACCCTCAACATCGGCGCACGGCAACCCCAGGCGGCGAAGATCGTCGTCGACAAATCCGAAAGCTTGCTCAAAGTCTATGACAGCCAGGATCGCCTGGTTGCGCAATTTCCCGCGACCACAGGCAGCGCGCATGATCCCCTGCCGATCGGCAAATGGAGCATAGACGCCATCGCCTTTCTTCCGACCTATCATTATAATCCGGATCTGTTCTGGGACGCGGCCGAAAGCGACGGGAAAGCCGTATTACCGCCCGGCCCCAACAACCCCGTCGGCGTGGTCTGGATCGACCTCAACAAACCCCATTATGGCATTCACGGAACGCCGGAACCGGCCCGGATAGGACGCTCGCAAAGCCATGGCTGCGTCCGGTTGAGCAACTGGGATGCCGCGCGCCTCGCGCAGATGACCAGTACCGCAACCCAGGTCTATTTTCAGGAATGACAATCTCAAGCGCAGGCGAGCGGGACGTCGCCTCTCAGCGCTTGTCTTCCGCCGCTTCGCTGTCGCCCCGCATCTGGCCATGTGCCAGCACGGCGAACAGCCCCGTGCCGCCGATAATGTTGCCGACGAGCGCGGGCAAAAGAAAGTCGCGCAGCATCTCCGTCAGGGTCATGAGACCATTCAGCCAGAGAAAGGCCGTCTGCGAAAAGCCGGTCACGACATGGCTGAAACCACCGAGCGCGATGACATATGTCAGCAGCGAAATGACCCAGAACTCGCTGCCTTTGGCATTGGGCAGAAGCCAGGCGATGGACGCCATGAGGAAGCCGGCCGGAATACCCAGCGTCAGCGTCTTGATGCCGCCCTGCGCGGGAAGCTTCTGAAGGATATCGATCGCGACGAGCCGCTGCTCATGGGTAATGATGACCTCACCCGCCATCAGCGCGACCACGATCAGCACACCGATCAGATTTGCGGTCAATACGATGGACCATAGCCTTGCAAGCTTCGCCAAGCCGGTGATGCTGGGCCGCGCCGCAACGGGCAGCACAGCGGTGACGGTGCTTTCTGTGAACAGCTGAAGCCGCCCCATGATGACGATCACATAGCCGACGGGATAGCCCAGCAGATAGACGAGTTCGGCCCAATGCTCGTCCGGCAGGCGCATGCGCAGATAGAGTTCGGCCAGAAAGGATATGGTGATGGCGAGGCCCGCGGCGAGCCCAGACAGCAGAAGGGCGACGACCGGCCGCGCCAGTTCCTCTTCGCCCTGAAGCCGCACGGCTTCATGCACGACCATATGGGAACTGGCCTGACGCCGCAGGACATCCTGTGCCTCATCGGGCGACAGAGCATCGTCAGGGACGCTGGGATCATCCGCCGAAGGCTGATCCGGGTCAGACGTCATCGACTACGGCTTTGACGGATCGAAGAAACGAAGCCGGGCTGGATCGTGCTTCGCCTCGTCATCCGATCAGGCGGCCAGTGCCAGCAGGCCCGACACACCCGGTCGCCCCGCCTGGCGGGTCTGGATCCTGTCGAGATAGGCAAAAATGCTGACGACCGCATCTTCCGTAACGTCGAAGTCGCTGCGCGCGATTTCCAGAACGCCGCCGTTCATCAGGGCTTCCAGCGCCGCGCGCGCCCGCGCAACCCGGCTCTTGACCGTCCCGACGGCGACACCCGTGATATCGGCCGTCTCTTCGTAGGAAATCCCGCCAGCACCGACGAGGATCAGGGCCTCGCGCTGCGGTTCGGGTAGTTGCATGAGCGCACGCATCAGGTCGCGCAACTGGATGCTGGTGTCTTGCGAAGCCGGCGCAGCCAGAACACGGTCCGCTACCAGATCATCCCACTCCCCGGTGAAGCGGAGGCGACGGGTCAGGCTGAAATAATGGTTGCGCAGGATCGTGAAGGACCAGGCGCGGAAGTTCGTGCCGGCCATATAGCGGTCCCGCGCCGCCCATGCCTTGAGCATCGTTTCCTGGACAAGGTCGTCGGCCAGATCGTGATTACCGCAAAGGCTGCGGGCAAAAGCACGCAATTGGGGGATCACACGGCTAAGCTCGCCCTTGAAGGCCGAGTCGGTCAGGCTGGCAGGTGCGTCCTGCGTCGAGATGGCGTCCGACATATGATCCCCTTCGTGAATAGTTAATGTAAGAACATCCCGGCACGGCATCGGTTCCGGTTGCGAAATGGATAGGGCATGATTGTCCGCACTTTATTGCGGTGCAGAAATGTTTGAACCTCCAGCGCTTTTGCGGGTTGGAAGGATTACAGCCGCAATCGGGGGACTTCAGCCAGACGATGGCACGCGCCTGCACTCTCATTATCGCGCTCCTATGCCTGAGCGGTTGCAACGCGCAGCAATCGACCCTGTCCGTCTTTGGTGCAGACGCACGCGATATCCGGCATATCGCCATCGTGCTGACCGTCGGAGCGGTCGTCATCCTCGCGATCACGGCCATGCTCTACATCCGCGCCGTCCGCGCGCCCGAACATAGCCTGGACCATCATCAGGGTATGCGCATGATCCTGTGGGTCGGCGCGATCGGACCAACGCTGATCCTGACGGCGCTATTGCTCTACGCCCTGCCCGCGATGCGGCCGCGCCCCGCCAGCGCTGCCGATCTCGTCATCCGGGTAGAGGGCGAACAATTTTGGTGGCGGGTCGCCTATCGACCGCCGAGCGAAGCCACGCCGCTCCTCTCCGCCAATGAGATCCGCCTGCCTGTCGGTCGTACGGTGCTGTTCGAACTTGGCGCGACCGACGTGATCCACAGTTTCTGGATCCCTGGTCTTGCCGGCAAGATGGACATGATCCCCGGCCGCACCAACCGGCTGGTGGTGAAAGCCGAGAAGCCGGGACGATATCGCGGCGTATGCGCGGAGTTTTGCGGCCTCAGCCATGCGCTCATGGCGTTCGACGTGATCGCGATGGAGCCGGCAGCCTTCGACACATGGATGGCCGACGCCCGTGCCATCGGGCCAATTCCAGCTGTCGCCACGCCCGGCCGCGCCCTGTTCGATGCCCAGGGATGCGGCGCCTGCCATGGCGTCCGGGGCACGCCCCATGCCGGCACCATCGGCCCCGACCTCAGCCGCTTCGGCGAGCGGCGGACGCTGGGCGCGGGCATATTGCCTCCCACCATCGACAATATCGCCACCTTCATCCGCGCGCCGCAGGCCAGCAAGCCCGGCGTGCGCATGCCTGCTTATCCGCAACTCAGCCAAGAGGAAGCCCGCGCCATCGCCCATTATCTCAAGGGCATGCGATGAGCCTGCACGATCAGGACGATCCCGCGCTCCGCGCCGCACAGGAAGACCGGCTCCGCGCGGTATGGAAGCCGCCCAGCGGCCTGTTCCTGCGCTGGACCGACTGCAACAATAATCGGGTCGGCGTCTGGTATGTGCTGACCGCCTTTGCGTTCATGCTGTTCGCCGGCGTGCTGGCGCTCATCATGCGCACGCAACTGGCCGTGCCGGACAATGATCTGGTGAGCGCAGGCACGTTCAACCAGCTGTTCACGCTGCACGGCTCGATGATGATGTTCCTATTCGCCGTGCCGATGTTCGAGGCGGTGTCGATCATCCTGCTGCCTCAGCTTCTGGGCGCGCGCGACCTCCCCTTTCCGCGCCTCTCCGCCTTTGGCTACTGGTCCTTCCTTCTGGGCGGCGTGTTCGTGGGCGGCTCCATTTTCTTCAATGCCGCGCCCGATGGTGGCTGGTTCATGTATCCCCCGCTCACCACGCGGACGGACCTGTCCGGCCTTGGCGCCGACATCTGGATGTTGGGCCTATCCTTCATCGAAGTGTCGTCGGTCGCCGCTGCGGTCGAACTGATCGTCGGCGTCCTCAAATGCCGGCCACCGGGCATGCGGCTGAACCTGATGCCGCTCTACGCCTGGTACATCCTGGTGGTGGCGGTGATGATCCTGTTCGCCTTTCCGCCACTGATCGCGGGCGACATATTGTTCGAGATGGAGCGGCTGCTGAACTGGCCCTTCTTCGACGCGAGCCGGGGCGGCGACCCGCTGCTGTGGCAGCACCTGTTCTGGATCTTCGGCCATCCGGAAGTCTATATCGTCTTCTTGCCCTCTATTGCCCTGTTCGCGATGCTGGTGCCGACCTTCTCCAACCGCCATTTGCTGGGCTATCCGTGGATCGTGCTGGCGGCGGTGGGCACCGCCTTCCTGTCCTTCGGCCTGTGGGTCCACCACATGTTCACGACCGGCCTGCCCAAGATCAGCCTCGCTTTCTTCTCGGCCGCATCGGAGGCCGTGGCCATCCCGACGGCGGTGCAGATCTTCGCCTTTATCGCGACCTTATGGGCAGGCCGAGTCACCTGGTCGACGCCCTTGCTCTATGCGACCGGCAGCCTCGCCATCTTCGTCATCGGCGGCCTGACCGGCGTGATGGTCGCCGTCGCGCCGTTCGACTGGCAGGCGCACGACACCTATTTCATCGTCGCGCACCTGCACTATGTCCTGATCGGCGGCACATTGCTGCCGCTGTTTGCGGGCCTCTATTATTATTGGCCGCTGATTACCGGAAAGAGGCTGTCCGATCGCCTCGGCCGCATCGCCTTCTGGATGCTGTTCGTCGGCGCGAACCTGACCTTCTTCCCCATGCACTTCTCCGGTCTGATGGGCATGCCGCGCCGGGTTTTCACCTATCCGGCGGAACTCGGGCTGGGCGGCCTCAACATGGCGTCCACCTTGGGGGCATGGCTATTCGCGGCGGGCGTGGCGGTGATCTGCGTGGACTTGTGCCTCTCGCCCCGCCGGGCGAAGGCGCAGCGCAATCCCTGGGGCGCCGGAACGCTCGAATGGCTGGCGCATCCCGATGACGAGGATTGGGGCATCCGATCCATTCCACTTATCGAAAGCCGCTACCCGATCTGGGACCAGAAGGATTTCGTGCAGAAGGTCGATGAAGGCCGCTTCTTCCTGCCCGACGCAGAGGAAGGCCGGCGCGAGACGATCGTGACGACCGTGCTCGACGCCCGGCCGCTCGCGGTCATCCGCCTCGGCACGCCCAGCGTCATTCCGATCCTGACCGCCCTGTCGCTTGGCGGCGTCTTCATCCTGACCACCTATCATCTCTACTGGGCGGCGCTTGTCTGCGCCGTTGCGACATTGGCCTGCGCCATATGGTGGCTGTGGACCGGCACGGCCGAAATCCCGGAAAAGCCGTGCAAGCCGATCGGCCATGGGATCGAACTGCCGCTCTACATCTCCGGCCCCGCCGCGCCGGGATGGTGGGCGATGTTCATCACCATGATGGCGGATGCGACCGCCTTTTCCGGCCTCGTCTTCGGCTATTATTTCTTCTGGACCCGACATGCCGATTTCCCACCGATGGCCATGGCGGACGGGCCGGGCATGTACTGGCCGATGGTGGCGCTGGTGCTCGGCGTGGCAAGCTGGCTCGCCACCATCGCCGCGCGTGAAGTCCATGCGCGGGGCGACGTCGGGATCGCGCGCCTGTTGCTGATGCTGGGCATAGCGACCAGCCTCGCCGGGATCGCCGCAGGGCTTGCCGGGCCATGGACCCACGGCATGGACCCGGAAAACCATAGCTACCCCGCGATCGTGTGGACGCTCACCGTCTGGACGGTCGCCCATGCCGGCATCGCCGCGATCATGCAGAGTTACGCGCTGGCCCGCAGCATCGCCCGCCGCATGGACCCGCAGCATGACGCCGACATCCGAAACGTCACCGTCTACATGCACTTTTTCGCCCTCACCGCCATCGTCGCCTATGCGACCATCGGCCTGTTCCCGAACCTGTCATGAAGGATCGCCGCCCCCATTGGTCCGAACGATTGAAGGTCACGCTGTGGACGCTGATCGTGCCGCCGACCATCTGGGCCGGACATTTCCTCTTCTCCTATCTCTGGGCGGCCGTATCCTGCGCGAAGGCGGGCGCCTTTGCGACCTTCCCTACGCTGTTCGTCGTCGGCACTGTTCTTGCCCTCATCCTGATCGCTTTGTCCGGTTGGATCGCCTGGAACCAAGGCCGCATACCCGGTGCCAGCCCGCCGCATGAGGATGCGACGGATATCGACCGGCAGCGCTTCCTTGCGAAATCGACGCTGTTGCTCGCGTGCCTCAGCTTCGTGGGCGTGCTCTTCACGTCCCTACCCGTCATCTTTCTGCGAGATTGCCTGTGAAGCAGGTGTGTCTCTTCACCGGCCTCGCGCTCCTGCCATTGGGCCTGATCGCCAGCGACATGGGCATGACGGGGCATATGGTTGCCCACATGACCGCCGTGGCTGTCGCCGCGCCGCTGATCGCCTTTGGCATGTCTGGCACGCGCGCCGACCCGGCGATGCGTTTGCCGCACGTCGTTTCTCCCATGGCGATGATGCTGGTCGAACTCGCCACCGTCTGGCTCTGGCACCTGCCCGCCCTGCGCGCCGCCGCCCATGGATCGTGGATGGTCATGGCGATCGAACAGGCCTGCTTCCTCGTAGCTGGCCTGCTGCTCTGGTCATCCGTCCTGCATGCGCCACAGCGGATCGCCGGCATCGGCGCCTTGCTGTTGACCTCCATGCACATGACCCTGCTGGGCGTCCTGATCGGCCTCGCGCCGCGCCCGCTCTACGCCCATCACGGCACCTATTTCGGCCTCGATACGCTGGCCGACCAGCAATTGGGCGGCGTGATCATGCTCGTCATCGGCGGCGCTAGCTACATGATCGGCGGCCTCGTCCTGCTCGCCGGATTGCTCACGGCAAGGGAGGACGCGCCGGCATGACCATCCGTATCACCTGGAAACGCGTGATCCTGACGATCGCCATCCTGTTCGCGGCGGGCATGGTCTTCGCCTGGTCGGGCGCGATGCAGATATCGGCGTCCTCGGGCCACTGGAAAGTCACCGACTGGTTCCTGCACTGGGTCATGCGCAATTCGGTGCGGACCTATTCGACGTTCCAGACCCCAAAAGGCCAGGCGCCCGATCGCGACCTGGTCAGCGCCGCCGGCCATTTCCGTCAGGCCTGCCAGGTCTGCCACGGTGCGCCGGGCGTGAAGCCATCCCCCGTCATGCAGGCGTCCACGCCCCCTGCCCCGGACCTGTCCGTCACCGCGCAGGAATGGACCGATCGCGAACTGTTCTGGATCATCCGGCACGGCGTCAAATTCACCGCCATGCCAGCCTGGCCCGCCACGGAGCGCGATGACGAGGTCTGGCGAATGGTCGGTTTCGTGCGCCGCCTGCCCGGCATGACGCCGGAACGATATCGCGCGCTGATTGAGGAACCCTTGCCCGTCGATCTGCCGGGCACACGTCCCGGCACGCTGGCCGCCTGCACCTCTTGCCATGGCAGCGACGGGCGCGGTCGTGGCCAGCCCGATATTCCCGTGCTGGGTGGCCAGAAACCGGCCTCTCTTCTTGCGGCTCTGCGCAATTATGCGTCCGGCACTCGCAAGAGCGCGCCGATGCAGGTGGCTGCTGCGACACTGACCGAGGAAGAGATGCAGCGGCTGGCAGCGCATTTCGCCGCCATGCCGGGGCTTGCACAGCGGCCCATCCCGACCTTGCCCATCATAGCGAAAGGCGATCCTGCACGGCAGCTTCCCGCCTGCAGCAATTGCCATGCGCCCGGCAAGGACGCGCCTGCGCTATCCGGCCAAAAACGCACCTATCTCGCCGCCCGCCTGCGCCAATGGCAGGGCGATCCGACCGTGGTCGACGCGCGCAAGCCCGCAGATGGCATGGCCGTCATCGCGCGCCGGATTCCGCCGGATCAGATCGACGCGATCGCCGCCGCTTTTGCTGAACCATGAGCTTGCCCGACCGGAAAGGATTGCCATTGTCGACCATCATCAACCGCAGACAGGCAAGCGCCATGCTGGCGACCGCTGCATGGGGGATGACCATACCGGCGCGAGCAGCACCCCCTCGCCGCCTGCTGCTGCGTGGTGCGGATCATCTGCTGACGATGACCGAAACGCCGCGCGCGAAAACGGACCTGCTGGTCCACCAAGGGCGGATCGAGGCGATCGGTCCCGGCCTGCCTGCAGGCGATGCGGACGTGATCGATCTGTCCGGCCATGTCCTGATGCCCGGTTTCGTCGATACCCACTGGCATATGTGGAACACGGCCGCGCGTGGGCTATGGCGCAGCGCGAAGGGCGGCTTCATGCCGACCATGGCCGCGATATCGCCCCATTTTACGCCTGCCGACGTCGCGATCGGCGTGGATCTGGCGCTCGCCGAGGCGGTGAACAGCGGCATCACCACCGTGCACAACTGGGCGCATAATGTGCGCAGCCCCGCCCATGCGGATGCGGAAATCGCCGCCATGATCCGATCCGGCGTTCGCGGTCGCTTCGCCTATGGCTACGCCCAAGATGTCGGCAAGGACCAGCCGATGGACTTCGACCATCTGTCCACGATCGCACGTCGGCCGCCATCGGATCTCGTCTCCATCGGAATCTGCGCGCGTGGCCCGGATCGTTCGGCCCCGTCTGTCTGGCAGGCGGAATGGGACGTCGCTCGCCGGCTTGGGCTGCCGATCTCCACACATATGGCGTCCGATCCGAAATCGGCCGCAAGTGGCGGCATCGCGGCACTGGCGGCGCGCGAAGGCCTGGGGGCCGACGTACAACTCGTCCATCTGACCGCCGCATCGCGCGCCGACATGGATCGCGTCGCACAGGCAGGATCGCCCGTGCCGATCAGCCCCTGGACCGAATTGGAGGTCGGCTATGGCGTGCCTCCCATAGCCGACATGATCGCCGCGGGTCTGCTGCTTGGCCTGTCCGTCGACAATATGGTGTTGGCGGGACAGGCAGACATGTTCTCGGTGATGCGCCTGTCGACGGATCTTGCGCGCGGGCTCTCTCGCAATCCGCTGTTGATGGAGGACATGACAGCCCTGCGCTGGGCCACGATAGATGGCGCCCGAAGCCTGGGTATGGGGCAGCAGGTCGGTGCGCTGGCGCCGGGCATGCGCGCCGATATCATTGCGGTCCGGGTGGATGCGCTGAACACCGCACCCGCCGCCGATCTGCCATCGCTGCTGACCCATGCCGCCCGCCCCGACAATGTGTCGCTCGTCCTGATCGACGGCGTTGCGCACAAGCGCGACGGCCAGTTGGTGCGAGTAGATCTGCCAGCGATCCGGGCCAAGGCAAGCGCATCCATCGCAAAAATTCGATCGGCCGCTGCTATCTAGAGCTGCTGCTGTGCATGCCATGTGGCCCTTTCGTCGTTTCGCGCGTTGTTCGCTAGCAACGATCCAGAAAGAAACCATGTCTCGCTTCGATCGAAGCCCCGCGCACAAGGAAGCTGCCGAATGATGCGAGGAGCCGCCTTCGCGCTACTTTTGCTCGGCGCCTGCGACGCGCTGCCGCGCGACCCGGCCGGCACATCGGCACGGATCGAGCGTAACCGCATCTTCACCGTAGCACTGGCCGATCCCGCCCTTCGCTCCGCGCCGCAGGTCGGCAGGCTTGTCGAAGAAATCGAGCGGCGCACCAAAGCGCGCGCGCAATGGCGCAGCGGTTCGGGAGAGCCTCTGTTCCAGCAACTGGACGAAGGCAGGATCGACCTCGTCATCGGCCGCTTCACGGCGGACAGCCCATGGGCGGCGGACGTCGCCTTCGCGCCTGCCCTTTCGACAAGCGGCACCAAAGACGCGCCGATCGAGCTGAAAGCAGCGATCCGTAACGGCGAAAATCGGTGGATCATGACGGTCGAGCGCGCCAGCCGCGCGATATCGCGGGAGGCACGCGACCAATGAGCCAGAGCAGCCTGCCGCAGGAATTGCGCGAGCCGATGGCCAGGGCGATCCGCCTTGAATATTGGAACATCTTCTGGACGCTCACCATCATCGTCACGATGGGGCTGGTGCTGGGTCAGAGCGAGACGATGAAGACCGCCTGGATCGAAGACACGCTGGGTCTCGTCCCGCCGATCATGTTCCTGATCGCCGCGCATATGGAGCGCCACAGCCATCGCTCGCGCCGCTTCCCTTTCGGCTTCGAGCGGGTCAACGGGCTTGGGTTTTTCGTGGCGGCGGTCGCGCTGACGGCGGTCGGCGCGCTGTTGCTCTATAATGCGCTGATGGCGCTCGGCACGCAGGAGCATGCGACCGTCGGCTCGATCGTCATTCTGGGACACGATCTGTGGCTCGGCTGGCTGATGCTCGCTGCGCAAATCTATTCGCTGATCCCGCCCCTGTTCATCGGCCGCAAGGAATTGCCGCTGGCAAAGCAGCTCAATGACAAGCTGCTCCATACCGACGCGCTGATGAACAAGGCCAACTGGCTGACGGGCGCGGCGGGATTGGCCGGCATCATCGGCCTCGGCCTTGGCTGGTGGTGGGCGGATTCGCTCGCGGCGGCGATCATTTCAGTCGATGTGCTCAATGACGGGATCAAGGCTCTACGCTCCTCCACCGCCGAACTGGTCGACGGCGCGCCGCGCGCCCTGTCCAGCACGGACCTGTCCCAGGACGCGCAGAAGGTGTGCGATCGGTTGCAGGCGGAATTTCCCGATGCCACCGTCCGGCTGCGCGAAACCGGGCGGCTGATCCGGGCCGAAGTACATGATACCCACCCACCATCGGAATGTCGCCATCCCCGACATTATTGGCCCGACGATGAGGATAGAGCCTGGCGACTGGCGCAGGTCAGCTTCATCCCGCCAATGGAGGCGGACGAGAAAAGCTAGATCGGCGGCGGTTGGCGGATCGCATCGGCCTGTTTCTCCGGCCGGATATAGATGGAAGTCAGCTCCGGCACGCGTGCTTTCATCTCGCGCTCGATATCCTCGATCAGGCTTTCCGCCTCACCCATCGGCAAATCGTCGACGAAATCGGCACTGATCGCTACGAATACGGCGTCGGGCGCGGTATGAATGGTACGGACATGGTTGACCGCGCTGATCTGCGGCCGCTTGTCGAGGATCGCCCAGACAACAGCGACGATGGCGGGGTCGGCGCTCTCGCCGATCAACAGCCCTTTGGCCTCGCGCGCGAGCAGGGCGGCGACACCGGCCAGGATCAGGCCGATCGCGATCGACGCCACACCGTCGATGCGGGGATCGGCATAATGATGGCTGGCCCAGACGCCGACACCGGCGATACCAAGCCCGATCAGGGCCGCGCTGTCCTCGAACAGAACGATGAACCCTGCCGGATCCTTGGACCGGCGAATCGACTGCCACCAGCTG
>Ga0180008_1000079_pt1 | contig 96715 bp, 97 predicted proteins | sample MM_PW_MetaG_FD_121121 | JGI IMG/M metagenome (GOLD analysis project Ga0180008, IMG submission 121121) | Groundwater microbial communities from the Aspo Hard Rock Laboratory (HRL) deep subsurface site, Sweden - MM_PW_MetaG | ecosystem: Environmental > Aquatic > Deep subsurface > Groundwater... | reverse complement strand
TCGCGGCCGCGCCCGCCGCGCCGAAGGACGGCGCCAAGCCGGCCATAGCCCCGTCCAAGGGCAACGATACCCGCGAGAAGTTCCGCGCGATGCTCCGCGACGGCCTCCTCGAGGACAAGGAAGTCGAGGTCCAGGTCTCCGCCCAGGCGGCCCCGAGCGTGGAGATGTTCGCGGGGCAGCAGATGGAGGACCTAGAGTCCGCCTTCTCCGGCATCGCGAGCATCTTCGGGGGCAAGAAGAAGAAGAAGGTCGTGTCCATCAAGGACGCCAGGCGCATAATCCTCGAGGAGGAGTCAGAGCGCCTGGTCGACAAGGACCGGGCCTCCGCGGAAGCCCGGGAGCGCGTCGAGCAGTCCGGCATCGTGTTCATAGACGAGATAGACAAGATAGCGACGCGCGAGGGCCGCTCCGGCGGCATGGACGTGTCGCGCGAGGGCGTGCAGCGGGATATCCTGCCCATCGTGGAAGGCTCCAAGGTCAATACGAAGTACGGCGTCGTCGATACGACGCACGTGCTTTTCATAGCGGCCGGGGCCTTCAACGTCAGCAAGCCTTCCGACCTGATCCCGGAGCTCCAGGGCCGCTTCCCCATACGCGTAGAGCTCGAGGCCCTGTCGGCGTCGGATTTCGTGCGCATTCTCACGGAGCCCGAGAACGCCCTCGTCACTCAATACTGCCAGCTGCTCAGCACCGAAGGAGTCGAGCTGGTCTTCGAGTCGGCCGCCGTGGAGCGGCTCGCGTCGATCGCCGAGAAGGCCAACTCCAGGACCGAGAACATAGGCGCGAGGCGCCTCCATACCATCATGGAGCGCCTGCTCGAGGACGTCTCCTTCGACGCGCCGGAGATGTCGGGCCAGAGGGTCGATATCACGCCCGATTTCGTCGAGGGCCGCTTCAAGGGCATATTCGAGTCCGAGGACCTCGCCAAGTTCATTCTATAGGGAATTCTAACGCAGAGACGCCGGGAAGATGAGAAGGAGGATGTTTGATGATGAATACGGGGCATGAAATAGCGTTCGCGTCCTATGCGCTACCTCGTCTTCTCTATGTCTCCGTGCAAATAAAAAAAACGTATAACAGCCCTGTCAGTATAGGCCGATAAGAAAAGGTGAGGGGCGCGCCGGGGAACGGCGGCCCTTGGGAGGTGGATCGATGCTCGAGGGAACGACCTTCGGTAAGACTGTAGAGCTCTTGCAGCGTAGCATGGACGTCTCCGTGATGCGCTACGGGGTCATCGCAAATAACGTCGCCAACGCCGACGTGCCCAACTTCAAGCGATCGGAGATCAACTTCGAGGCGTCGCTCAAGCGCGCCCTCGATACGGAGAAGAGCGAGCCCCGGCTCCAGCTCGCTACGAGCGAGGAGGGGCATATCGCGTCGTGGAAGCGGAGCGATTGGCGGGACGTGAGCCCCAGGCGCGTGCTCGATTACCTCTCGACCTCCAAGAACAACGGCAATAACGTCGACGCGGAGCAGGAATTCATGGACTCGATGCAGAACCAGCTACGCTATACGCTGATGACGCAGGCGATGGCCTTCGAGTTCAACCAGGTCAACCAGGTCCTTAAATAATATAAGGATTTCCTCGCACAGAGACACGGAGAAGATGAGGTAGGATGAAGATGGAACTGGAAACCAATAACAGTGGGATGGGAGACCGGATGAGACGTGTTTTCTATCTATTTACCGGTTTCTCTTCTCGTCCTCTCTGCGGCTCTGTGTTTAATTCCTCTAAGGAGGTAGCGTAATGGGAATGTTCACGAGCATCAACATAGCGGCGACGGGGATGACGGCGGAGAGGCTCCGCCAGGACGTCATCGCCGATAATATCGCCAACCAGTCGACGACCCGCACGCCCGAGGGCGGCGCCTTCCGCCGTAGCCGGGTCGTGCTCCGTCCCGTGACCGAGACTCCGTACTTCCGCCTTCCGTTCCTTCCCGACCAGTGGGACGGCGGCGCCGGGAACGGCGTGCGGGTATCTGAGATACAGAAGGACACGGCCTCCGAGACCCGGCTCGTCTACGACCCGACCCATCCCGACGCCATCAAGAACGGGCCTCGGGCCGGCTACGTCGAGTACCCTAACGTCAACGTCGTCACGGAGATGGTGGACCTGATCTCGGCGTCGCGGGCCTACGAGGCCAACGCGGCGATAGCCAACGGCGCCAAGGCCATGTTCATGAAGGCCCTCGAGATAGGCAGGTAGGCGATGTCGACGCTATTCGGTATCCCTAACGTCGCGAGCGCGATAGGCGTCCAATCGGTAGCCGGCTCGATGACCGGCCAGGCGCCGGTAGGCGGGGATAGGCTCAGGCTGTCCCGCCTCGACCCGAGGCATTTCGCTACCGGGGGCGGGACGCCCGCCCTCGGCCAGGAGCGGCCCGCGAGCTTCGAGGACGCGATGCTCAAGGCGATGGACGGCGTGAACGCGGCGCAGGCCGAAAGCTCCAACGCCATGGAGGCGATGCTCACGGACCCCGATTCCGTGGACGCCCACGACGTGACCATAGCGATGGCCAAGGCCAACATGTCCTTGAACATCACCCGTACGGTGCTCGACCGAGTGGTCAGGGCATGGAAGGATATTATCAATACGAGATGACGTCTCGGCCCTGACGGTCCGGCGTCGTTCGTTCTTCTGGGAGGGGGAACATGAACGAATGGCTTAAGAAGACTTTCGACAGGCTCAAGGCCCTCTGGGGCTCGTGGGGCCTCGTGCAGAAGCTCGTGCTCGCCGGCGTCGTCGTCGCCGCCATCGCGGGCATCGTGGTGCTGGTATCGGTGTCGGGCGCCCCGACGCAGATACGCCTCATAAACACGCCTATCAAGAGCGACGACGAACTGCGCCTCATCACCACCAGGCTCGACCAGGAGGGCGTTCCCTTCTCCATAGGCGAGGGCAACGTGCTCTACGTCAAGGACGAGGCCACGCGCTCGCGGGCCAACGCGATACTGATCCGGGAGGACCTCATACCCAAGGGGACAGACCCCTGGGCCGTGTTCTCCATCGACCGGTTCACCGTGACCGACTTCGAGCGCAACGTAAACCTCCGCAAGGCGATAATCCAGGAGGTCACGAAGCATATCGAGTCCATAGCCGACGTCGACAAGGTTAACGTCGTCATAGAGATCCCGGCCGACAAGCTGTTCGCCGAGGACCAGAAGCCGGTCACCGCGAGCATCATCCTCTACCCGAAGCCCGGTTCCGACATCTCGACGAACCGCAAGAAGCTCGAGGGCATACAGAAGATCATCCGCTTCGCGGTATCCGGCCTGACCGACGAGAATATTGTCATCACCGACCAGAACGGCCTCGTGCTCAACGATTTCGCCGGCCTCGAGGACTTCGACCGCATAGAGCGCACCAAGCGCGAGCAGCAGCTCGTCCAGCGGCAGGAGGCCTATTACCGCGCCGCCGTGCTCAAGGCCCTCCAGCAGATATACACCCCCGAGCGCGTGCGCGACCTCAACATCAAGATAGACATGGACATGAGCAAGAAGAGCGTGTCCACCGAGGAGCACTTCCCGTTCACGCTCAAGCCCGATAACCCGGTGACTCCGTACGACGACTCGGTGATACAGCCGTCGGTGACGCTCTCGACCGAGAAGACGAGCTACGAGTACCAGGGCACGGGGTTCAACCCCGAGGGGCCCGCGGGCATGGAAGGCCAGACGGCCCCGGCCTACAAGGACCTCCAGAACATGGTGGGCAAGGCCACCCAGACGCACGAGATCCAGAACGAGGCGCTCAACAAGCGCCAGAGCGTCGAGGAACGGTCCCCGACGATCGACCGCATGACCGTATCGGTAAATATCGACGGAGTGTGGAAGTGGAAGTATAATGACAAGGGCCTCCCCGTAGTGAGGGCGGAGGGCGGCATAGAGCGGGAGTACGTCCCCGTAGAGCAGGCCGACCTCGATTCCGCGGCGGCGCTCGTCCGCGACGCGATAGGCTACGATAGGGCGCGCGGCGACTCGGTCACCGTCCGCAATATCCAGTTCGATAGGAGCGCCCAGTTCAGGCTGGAGGACGAAGCCTTCCTGAGGCGGCAGCAGACTAACAGGATAGTGCTGTACTCGCTCATTGGAGTGGCCTTCCTGCTCGTCGCGTTCATAGTGTTCAGGCTCGCCTCGAGGGAGCTGGAGCGCCGACGGAGGATCTCGGAGGAGAAGCGGGCCCTGGAGCAGCAGATGCTCAGGGAGAACGCGATACGGCAGGCGGAAGAGCAGAACATCGAGGTGTCTATGTCCGTGGAGGAGCGCAAGCGGCTGGATCTCCAGGAGCACGCCATAAACATGGCCAAGGAGCACCCCGAGGACGTAGCCCAGCTCATCCGGACCTGGCTCAGGGAGGAGTGATCGATGCCTCAAGCCGCACCCGCGAAGGGAAAGCAGGCCGGAGCGGGGCCCTCGGGCTCGCAGGGCAAGAAGCCTAAGAGCGCCAAGGACCTTAACGGCCGGCAGAAAGCCGCCATCTTCCTCATAACCCTCGGGAGCGAGATATCCTCCGAGATATTCAAGCACCTGAGAGAGGACGAGATAGAGACGCTGACCTTCGAGATAGCGCGGCTCGAGAACGTGGAGCCCGAGCTCAAGGACGCCATCCTGATGGAGTTCCAGGAGCTGATGATGGCCAGCGAGTTCATCAGCTCGGGCGGCATCGACTACGCCCGCGAGCTCCTGGAGAAGGCCCTCGGGTCCCAGAAGGCGATAGACGTCATCAACCGCCTGACCAGTTCCCTCCAGGTCAGGCCCTTCGACTTCATTCGCCGTACCGACCCGGCCAACCTCCTCAACTTCATACAGACCGAGCACCCTCAGACCATAGCGCTCATACTGGCGTACCTGGAGCCCAACAAGGCCAGCTACATCCTGACGAAGCTGCCTAAGGAGCATCAGTCGGACGTCGCCAAGCGCATCGCGACCATGGACCGCACCTCGCCCGAGGTGCTACGCGAGGTCGAGCGGGTGCTCGAGAAGAAGCTGTCCACGCTGTCCAGCGAGGACTACACGGCCGCGGGAGGCGTCGACGCCATCGTCGAGATACTCAACCTCGCTGACCGCACGACGGAGAAGGGCATCCTCGAGGCGCTCGAGGAGGAGAATCCCGAGCTGGCCGAGGAGATCAAGAAGAAGATGTTCGTGTTCGAGGACATCGTCATGCTGGACAACCGCTCCATCCAGAAGGTCATCCGCGAGGTCGATACGCAGGACCTCACCCGGGCCCTCAAGGGCGTGGATACGGAGGTCCAGGAGAAGGTGTTCCAGAACGTGTCCAAGCGCGCCGCGCAGGCGCTCAAGGAGGACATGGAGTATATGGGGCCGGTCCGCATCAAGGACGTCGAGGAAGCCCAGCAGAAGATAGTCGCGGTAATCCGCCACCTCGAGGACACGGGCGAGATAATAATCGCCCGCGGCGAGGACGACCAGCTCATTCAGTAAAGGTAGCGTATGGCCAAGACCGTATTCAGGCCCCAGGAGACAGTTCGCCTCGCAAGCGCCTTCGTGCTCAGCACGCCGGGGGGCGAGGCCGTAGTCGAGGAGCTCGAGGACGCCGCGCCCACCATGGAGTACGAGGGCCCGACCGCCGACGACCTCCGCCGCGAGGCCGAGCTCTATAAGCAGAACTGGGAGCGCGAGAAGGAGGCCATGATAGCCGCCGCCCGCGCGGAGGCCCAGGACATCGTCGCCAAGGCGGAGGCCGCGGCCTTCGAGGAAGTGAAGCGCAAGAACGACCAGGCGCTCAAGATACGGCGCGAGGCCGAGTCCGCCGCCGAGAAGGCCCTGCGCGAGGCCGAGGCCAAGATCCAGGCCTTCGAGGCCCAGGCGAAGGCCAGGGTCGACGAGGTGACCAAGGAGGCCCACAAGGAGGGCTTCGACCAGGGGCGGGAGGAGGGCTTCAAGGAAGGCAAGCTCGAGGTCGAGCGGCTCGTGGACAGGCTCCACGTGATACTCGACCGAGCGATGGACAAGCGCGCCGAGATACTCGAGCAGACCGAGGCCCAGGTGGTGGAGCTCGTGCTCCTCATCGCCCGCAAGGTCGTCAAGACGATATCCGAGAACCAGAAGAACGTCGTGCTGTCCAATATCGCCCAGGCCCTGCGTAAGCTCAAGACGAGGAGCGACGTGATCGTGCGCGTCAACATCGCCGACCTGCAGCTGACCACGGAGCACGCCAAGGATTTCATAGAGGCCGCGGAGAACGCCAAGAAGCTCGCGATAGTGGAGGATTCCGGCGTAGACAGGGGCGGATGCATAATCGAGACGGATTTCGGCGAGATAGACGCGCGCATCCAGAGCCAGCTCCACGAGCTCGAGGAGAAGATCCTCGACATCTCGCCCATAAAGGCGCGGGGAAAGGCGCAGTAGGGCCGTGGACCTCATCGGTAAATACCTGGACGTCGTGGAGCGATCCGACCCCATCAAGTATACGGGCCGCGTCGTCAAGGTGCAGGGCCTCCTCGTGGAGAGCCACGGCCCGCAGGCGGTCGTGGGAGAGCTGTGCCAGATCCTGATCCCCAGGCTCGGCGCGGTGGCCTGGGCCGAGGTCGCCGGGCTCCGCGGCGAGACCGTGCAGCTGATGGCCTATTCCGGGCTGGACGGCATAGAGGTGGGCTGTACCGTCATAGCGACCGGCGAAATGCTCCGGGTGCCCGTCTCCGACAAGCTGCTCGGTAGGGTGCTCGACAGCATGGGCCGGCCTAGCGACGGCAAGGGGGACGTCGCGTCCCCCGACTACTATCCGGCCGTGGCGACGCCTCCCGACGCCATGACGCGCAAGCGCATCAAGACGCGCATAAGCTCCGGCGTGCGCTCCCTCGACGGCCTCCTCCCGCTCGGGAGGGGCCAGCGCATAGGCATCTTCGCCGGGTCGGGCGTGGGCAAGTCTACCCTGCTAGGGATGATGGCGCGCAACACAAACGCCGACGTCAACGTGATCGCCCTCATCGGGGAGCGCGGCCGCGAGGTCCGCGAATTCATCGAGAACGACCTCGGCGAGGAGGGGCTCGCCCGCTCCGTGCTGATCGTCTCGACCTCCGACACGCCTCCTCTGGCCCGCCTCCGAGGCGCCTACGTCGCGACCGCCGTCGCGGAGTATTTCAGGGACCTCGGCCTGGACGTGCTGCTGCTCTTCGACTCGGTGACGCGCTTCGCGCGCGCCCAGCGCGAGATAGGCCTGGCCATCGGCGAGCCGCCCACGACGCGGGGCTATACGCCGAGCGTCTTCGATTCGCTGCCTAAGCTCCTCGAGCGCTCGGGCACGTCCAAGACGGGGTCGATTACCGGCGTCTATACGATACTCGTCGACGGGGACGACATGGACGAGCCTATCGCCGACACGGTGAGGGGTATCCTCGACGGCCACGTCGTGCTGACGCGTAAGCTCGCGGAACGCTATCACTATCCCGCGGTCGACGTACTCAAGTCAATCTCGAGGCTCTCCCAAGCCGTCACGGGGCCTATCACGCAGAAGGCCATGGGCATAGTGCGGCGGCTCATGGCTACGTACGAGGAATCCGAGGACATGATCAACATCGGCGCCTACGTCAAGGGAACGAACCCCGGTATCGACGAGGCCATAGCCAAGCGCCAGGCCATCGAGGCCTTCCTCGTCCAGGCCGTCGACGAGAAGGCTCCCCTGGCCGATACCATGAGGCTCCTAGGCGAGATAGCCGGCTTGACCATCCCGCACGCCGAGCTCGCCGCGTTCGCGGAGCCCGAGCATAGGCCGGTACCGTCCAAGGCGGGCTCCGCCCAGGCGGAGGGCGGGGCATGAAGCGCTTCTCGTTCGGCCTGGAGAAGGTGCTCGAGCTGAGGGACTACGCTAAGCGGGTCGCGGAGGCCAGGCTGGCCGAGAAATCCGCGGCCTGCGAGCGTCTCGCCCTGTCGCTCGAGGCGAACGCCGGAGCCACGCTCGCGGCCTCGCGCGAGCGTTTCAGGCCCGGTACGGGAGCCGCCGACCATCGCGCGAGCGAGCTGTACGCGGTCCGACTCTCCCAGGAGCGCGATAGGCTGATGAAGGCGGCCGCCATGGCCGAGGCCCAGCGCGAGACCTCTAGGCTAGCGTACGTGGAGGCCAGCAAGTCGAGGGAAATCGTGTCGAAGCTCCGCGAGCGCGAGGAGGCGGCCTACTACAAGGCCGTCGGGCGCGAGGAGACGAAGAGCATGGACGACCTGGCGTCCGGCGCGCATTCTCGCGCCATGGGCGCCATCCACACAGAGAAGAACGTAGAGGGGTACCATGGCATCGTTCGGTAAGCGGCGCGTATTCGGCAGGGTTGTCGTCATGCTCATCATGATCCTCGCGCTCGTCATCGGCGGGCTGTTCTGGTTCGACTACCTAGGAGTCGTCGACGCTAAGTCGTTCTTCGCGCCGGCCCTCAGGCTAGCCGGCATAAAGACCCGTTCCGAGGGGGCCTTGCCGGCGGATTCCCCGACCCTTTTGGACGACGAGCGCTTCGAGAAGCAGCTGGCGGCCGTGGAGGCGATGCGGCAGGAACTGTCGGCGCGCGAGAAAGCCGCCGCCGAGAGGCAGTCGGCCGTCGAGGCCATGGCCCAGGAAATAGACGATAGGGCCAAGACTCTCGACGAAAGAGAGAATTCGTTCAAACAAATGGCGGAACGGTACGAGAATAGAAGAGCGAACGTCGAGCAAAACGCCCGATACCTGACCGGCATGCCCCCGGCGGACGCCGTGAAGATCCTGGCGGCCTCGGACGATCAGACGATCATCGACGTGTTGCGAGCCGTCGAGGAGATCGCTGCTCGGACCGGAGAGGCGTCCGTCGTCTCGTATTGGCTATCGCTGCTGCCCGCGGAGCGTTCGGCTACGCTGCAGCGCAAGATGAACGCGAAACCTGCGTCGTTAGACTAGCGCCTGATCGGCTCCTTTTAGGGCCGTCCGGCGCGGCCGGACGCGAAAGGAGCCTGCATAGATGCTGGCGCTACCACGTATCGTCGCCCCAGAAGGCGGTCTAGGGGCGGCTCATCGCTCCCCGCGCGCCTCGAAGTCGACTCTTCCCGTAGAGAGCCCGTTCCTTAAGCTGCTAGCCGGCCTACGATCGGGCAAGGCCGATCGCCCCGCCGGCGCGAACGCCGCCCCCGAGGCGAAGCTCGCTACCCGGTCGGTCTCGGCCGATACGCGCGCGGCCGGATCCGCCGCGGCGAGGGCGAACGGCGGGGCGGCCCTCGCCGAACGGAATCCTAACGGCGCCGCCAAGGCGGCGGGATCCGTCCGCGAGGCCCGCGAGGCCCGCGAGGCCGGTTCCAGGCTAGTCCCCAAGGCGGGCGCCGTCGACGGGGATCTCGCTCGGCACGCTACGCGTCGAACGGGGACTGAAAAATCGAATAAAGGCGCCTCCGACGGCATCGAAGCCTCTATGGCGGCGGGGGCGTCCCTCGCGGCCGCGCCTATGCCCAAGGGAACCGAGAAGGCGAACGCCCAGGCCTGGCGATCCTCCGCCGACGCCGACGCGAACCGGTCCGGGATCGAGACGCTAGGCGCCCATACGGAGCGCGGCAAGGACGGCGCCAAGGTCACCGTCATGGATATGCGGCTCAAGGCATCCCGTGAGCTCGCCTCCAAGCGGAACGAGACTAAGGCCGGCGCTCAGGGAGAGAGCCAGCAGGAGGCGACGAAGAGCGAGGTCCGAGGCGCGAGCCAGGATCCCTCGGCCCTAGCCGGCCGCGTTTTCTCCAGGGAAGACGGCCCCTCCGGCTCGCCAGCCCAGGCCCCCGCCGAGGCCGCGCCCGCCGCGCCCAAGAGCTTCGCCGAATCGCTCGCCACGCGCCTGCGCGACGGGGCCGCCGACATCGTGCGCTCGGCCCAGGTCGTGCTCCGGGACGGGGACTCCGGGATAATCCGCCTGCGCCTGGAGCCCGAATCGCTCGGAGGCGTCAAGATCGAGCTCAAAATGACCGAAAAGCAAATAAGCGGCAAGATAGTCGTAGAGTCCGACATAGCGGGCGACGCGTTCCGGGCGTCGATAGACGCGCTCAAGGACGCGTTCGCCGAGAGCGGGTTCGAGACGACGGCGCTCGAGGTAGAGGTCAGGAACGGCATGGCCTCGGGATCGGGGGAGGGCAGGGGCCGTAGGGAGGGCGACGAGAGCGCGGGGGCCTATCGGAGCCGCTCGCTCAGGGAGCTCTCCGAGGCGGTCCCCTCGCTATCGCAGCCCGGGCGCGAAGGCGCGCTCAACGTAATCGTGTAAGGTAAGGAGCGATCCATGGATATAGACCTAAGGATGAGCCAGGCGGACGCGGCGAGGACGAGGCTCCAGGTCGATACGCTCAATAAGGAGCTAGGCGGGGGCAAGGCCTTCAAGCCGGACCTGGATAAAGACGATTTCCTCAAGATCCTCATAACCCAGCTCCAGCATCAGGACCCGACGAACCCGATGCAGGATAAGGAATTCATAGCCCAGATGGCGCAGTTCTCGTCGCTCGAGCAGATGACCAATATGGCCACGAGCTTCGGGAAGCTGTCCAGCGTCCTGAATTCCAGCGAGGCCCAGTCCCTGCTAGGCAGGAACGTCGAGGTGCTCGAGGGCGACAAGGCGATCTACGGCAAGGTGTCGCAGGTCGTCCGCGGCGAATTCCCGCTCGTCATGGTCAACGGATCGTTCTATGACCTCGAGCAGGTCAGCAAAGTCGAAGAGTAAGGAGGCGCCGTTATGATGCGCTCGTTGTATTCAGGCGTAGCCGGCCTCCAGAACCACCAGGTCCGCATGGACGTGCTCGGCAACAACATCGCCAACGTGAACACCACCGGCTTCAAGAAGGGCCGGGCCAACTTCCAGGACCTTCTGTACCAACAGATGTCCGGCGCCGCCAGGCCGACCGACGAGGTCGGCGGCGTTAACCCAAAGGAAATAGGACTCGGTATGTCGATAGCATCGATAGACACGATCCATACGCAGGGCTCGCTCCAGACCACCGGGGTCATGACCGACCTCGCAATCCAGGGCAACGGATTCTTCGTGCTGGCCAAGGGCGAGCAGACCATGTTCACCCGCGCCGGAGCCTTCGGCCTCGACGCCGACGGCCGCCTGGTCAATCCGGGCAACGGCCTGCGCGTGCAGGGCTGGAACGCCCAGGTCGTCAACGGCGTCGAGGTCCTCAACACCTCGGGCGCCCTCGACGACCTCGTCATCCCGGTCGGCTCCAAGGATCCGGCCCGCGCCACCGAGCAGGTCTTCCTGGCCTGCAACCTAGACAAGCGCCTGCCGGAGATCCCCGAGGGCGCGGCCCTCGAGACGATCAGGCAGGGTACCTGGCGCGTCGAGGAGAAGGTCTACGATTCCTTCGGCAAGCAGCATATCCTGCGCGTCGAGTTCACCCGCGTGCCCGGCCAGCCCAATCAGTGGCAGGCTACCGTCAACGTGGATCCCGAGGCGGCCGCGCAGACTAACGCCGCGGTCGGGCTCAATCCCGAGGGGCTCCAGGGCAATACCTTCACCGTGGAATTCGACAACCTCGGTACGCTCCGCCGGATTACCGACGGGCAGGGCAACCCCTCCGCCGAGACCGGCCTGCTGTCGATGAACGTGGCGTTCGACGTGGCCGACGCGACCGCGGGAGAGGGCGGCGCCCCGACGAGGCAGACCTTCGCGCTGAACCTCGGGACGGCCGGCAGCGTGAGGAGCACCGTGACCCAGTTCGCCGAGGCGTCGAGCACCAAGGTCTTCGATCAGGACGGCTACGGCATGGGCTACCTCGAGAATTTCAAGATCGACCAGTCCGGCATGATCACCGCCGTCTACTCCAACGGGTCGACGAGGACGCTCGGTCAGGTAGCCCTGGCCAGCTTCACCAACCCCAACGGCCTCGAGAAGACCGGGGAGACCAACTTCGTCGCGTCGAACAACTCGGGCATGGCAAATATCGGGCCCTCGGGCATCGCGGGCAAGGGCAAGCTCATAGCAGGCGCCCTCGAGATGTCCAACGTGGACCTGGCCGAGCAGTTCACCGATATGATAGTGACTCAGCGCGGCTTCCAGGCCAACTCGAAGACCATACAGACGTCCGACCAGCTCCTTCAGGAGCTCCTGACGCTCAAGCGATAAGCGCGGGCGATCCTAGCGCACGGAGGCGACGATGATAACGCTGACTAGGCTGTCCGGCGACGAGTTCTGGCTCAACCCGCATCAGATCGAGTATATTGAGCGGGCGCACGATACGTCGATCGCGATGCTGTCCGGGAAGCGCGTCATCGTCCGGGAGACGGTGCCCGTCGTCATAGAGAAGATAGTCGAGTACCGTCGCCTCATTGGCGCGTTCAAGAACGAGGAGTAGGGGATGGATCTCGCTACTATTATTGGATTAGGCGCCGGATTCTTCTGTATAGTCGCGTCTATGTACGCCTCGGGCGGCGTGGTCACGACCTATCTCGACCCGGCCAGCGCCCTCATGACGATAGGCGGATCGTTCTTCGCCCTCCTCATGAACTACTCCATCAAGGACATGCTGGCGATATTCAAGATCATCGGCATGGCCTTCAAGGTGCCTGATTTCGGCGAGATGAAGATAGCCGAGTCCCTCCTGTCCCTCTCGGAACGCGCCAGGCGCGAGGGCATACTATCCCTGGAAGAGGAGATAGAGGGCGTGGAGAGCGCCTTCATGAAGCGCGGCCTGCGCATGGTGGTCGACTCGACCGATCCCGAGGTGATAAAGAACATCCTCGAGAACGAGCTTTCGCAGATGAACGACCGCCACGGCAAGTGGCTCAAGATGCTCGACCAGTGGGCCAAGCTGGCCCCGGGCATGGGCATGCTCGGCACCGTCCAGGGCCTCATAGCCATGATGAAGAACCTCGAGGACAAGAGCCGCATCGGCCCCAACATGGCCGTGGCCCTGATCACCACCTACTACGGCGCCATGATGGCGAACTTCCTCATCATGCCCCTCATGGGAAAGCTCGCGGGGCACGACGCCGCGGAGACTAAGGTCAGGGAGATGATCATCGAGGGCGTGCTTTCGATCCAGCAGGGCGATAACCCGCACATACTCCAGATGAAGCTCTCCTCGTACCTGTCGCCCGAGAGCCAGCGGAAGCTCGAAGAGCTTCACCCCGCCGCGTAAAGGATAGATGCATGGCGCGACAGAAGAAGAAACAGGAACTAGGCGGCCTCGCCGAATGGATAGTCACCTACGGAGACATGGTGACGCTCTTGCTGTGCTTCTTCGTCGCCCTCTTCGATATCACCGAGGTGGAGCCTGGGCAGATGACTCAGATGATATCGAGCCTCGCCAATATCGGCATGGGCTCCTCCACCGGAGGCAACTCCCTGTCCGTAGGCAAGCTCGCGGAGCTAGGCAACTCCATCAACAGCCTTCCCTCCATGGAGAAGGGCAAGATGCTCGCCACCGCCAAGAAGAAGGCCGTTTCATTGTTCCAGCCGGAGATCAAGTCGAACAAGGTGCGCATCAGCTCCGACGAGAGGGGCCTCGTCATATCGCTGGCGTCAGACGCGTTCTTCAGGCCGGCGAGCGCCGATATCAATATCGAAGAGACGAGGACCATGCTGGTGCGCATCTCGGAGCTCCTCAAGTCCGAGGAGCTCCGCGGCCGGAAATTCAGGATCGAGGGCCATACCGACTCGTCCTCGACCGACCCGGCCGGCCCGTGGCTGTCTAACTGGGAGCTCTCGACGGCCCGGGCCCTCGGCGTGCTCCATTACCTGAGCGATTTCGGCGTACCGGAGGATCGCTTCCAAGTCTCCGGGCTCGCGGCGACCGTGCCAGTCGCCGACGATTCGACCGAGGAAGGCCGCGCCTATAATAGGCGCGTCGATATAATCATCCTAGACGAAGGCCACCTGTGATGGCCGGAGGTAGCCTGCTATGAGCGACGATTTCGATAAGGGCGGACCCGATTTCTCCGATACGCCGGACGTCATAGAGAAGCCGAAGTCCAAAGGCGGCGGCAAGGCCATCCTCGGGCTCCTCAAGTGGATAGCCATAGGCCTCGGGGCGGTGATATTCATCATCGTCATAGTCGTCGTGACGGTGAGCCTCCTCAACCGCCAGGCTAAGCCGATGACTACCGTCCCGACCTCGGAGGAGTACCAGCGGGCTACGCCTATATGGGCCACCTTCACTTCCATCGACCAGATCACGACGAGCACCGTCGACAAGGAGCCCTGGTCGGTGATGGTAAAGCTCAACCTGGCCTACGACACGGCGGACAAGGATATCCAGAACGAGCTTACCGCCAGGAAGTACCAGATCCAGGACGCCCTGCGCAATTTCTTCAGCGCGAAGAAGATAGAAGCCCTCCTGCCCGAGCGGGAACGCGAGCTCAAGGAGGAGCTGCGGGAGATGCTAAACCGCATGCTTTCCAAGCCGGCCATAAAGGACGTGTATTTCCAGACGTTCGCGCGCAACCAGATGTAATTACCGCCGCCGCGCCCGATGACGCGGCGACGTTGCTAAAAGCGTTTTTCTATGCAATTATGTAAGGCGGAGTGAATAGATGACCGAAGTCCTTTCGCAGGACGAGATAGACCAGCTCCTCACCGCCATCAACGCCGGCGATACGTCATTGGAGACGGTCCAGTCGGCGACCGATTCCCGTAAGATAAAGATATACGACTTCAGGCGCCCGGATAAATTCTCCAAGGAGCAGATGCGTACCGTGCAGAACATGCACGAGACGTTCGCGCGCCTGACGACGACGAGCCTGTCCGCGTCGCTGCGTATCCTCGTGAACGTCCACGTCGCGTCCGTGGACCAGCTGACGTACGAGGAGTTCATCAGGTCCATCCCGACCACGACCACGCTCGCCGTCGTCAGCATGGACCCCCTGAAGGGCCAGATTATCCTCGAGATAGACCCGGCGGTCACGTTCACGATAATCGACCGGCTGTTCGGCGGGGCCGGCGAGGGCTCGAAGCTGACCCGAGAGCTGACCGATATAGAGCACTCGGTCATGGAAGGCATCATAGTAAAGATACTGGGCAACCTCCGCGAGGCCTGGACGCAGGTGATAGACCTCCGCCCGCGCCTGTCTCAGATAGAGGTCAACCCGCAGTTCGCGCAGATCGTGCCCCCTACCGAGATGGTCGTGCTCGTGACCCTCGAGACCAAGATAGGCGACGTGGAGGGCATGATGAACCTCTGCATCCCCTACCTGACCATCGAGCCGATCATCTCCAAGCTGTCCGCCCAGTACTGGTACTCGTCGGTACGCCGCGGGGCCACGACCGAGAACCTCAATATACTCAAGGAGAAGCTGTCCACGATCGACGTGCCGGTAATAGCGGAGATAGGCCGCATACAGGTTACCGTGAGGGACGTGCTCAACCTGAACCTAGGCGATATCATCAGGCTCTATAACGTCAAGGTAGACGATCCCATGGTGCTCAACGTTGGCAATAAGAAGAAATTCCTGTGCCGCCCGGGAGTCATCGGCAAGAAGATGGCTGTCCAGATCAGCAAGAAGCTCGAGGAGCTCGGCCAGGAAGAATACGAGGAACTGGCCGCGGAAGGTGAGGATTCATATGAGTGACGGCGCTCTCTCCCAGGACGAGATAGATTCCCTGCTAGCGGGACTCGATCCTAGCGCGGGCGGCTCTCCGTCCCCGAAGTCTTCCCCGGCCGGGCTGTCGGAGCCTGAGCTGCAGTCGTTCGGCGGCATACTGGCCGGCCTCTCCGATACGCACGCCCAGACGGTATCCATGATGACGGGGAAGGACGCGACCTTCTCGTCGGCCCGGACGGATTCCACGACGAGGGACGGCATGCTGCCGTCCCTGCCCGACGAGGTCCTGGCGGTCAAGATAGACATGGTCGGCGGCATCCCCGGCGATCACCTGTTCCTCGTGCCTAAGGATACGGCCGTCAAGATAGCCTCGCTGGCGAACCAGGACGAGAGCCTGGCCGACCTCGACGACATGGCCATCTCCGTCGTCTCGGAATGCATCTCGAGCCTCACGGGCTCGGCTATTAACGCGTTCACCGAGAAGTCCGGCAACCGTTCCATACAGTCCGACGTCGCCGACGGGGCCTTCGGCCCCAAGGCCATCGCCCGGCTCCCCGCCGGAGACTTCGTCCGCGTATCCTACGAGCTGACCATCGACGGATCGCCCTATAAACTCTGGGAGATTTATTCCCAGACGTTCGTCAAGGATATAGTCGTCGCGTCGGGAGGCGGAGCCCCCGCGCAGCAGCCCAGGGGCGGCGGCGGGATGCAGATGGGCGGCGGGATGCAGATGGGTAACCAGATGCCCCAGGGCGGAGGAGCGATGGGTATGCCTCAGATGGGGTATCAGCAGCCTATGTACCAGCAGCAGATGATGGGCCAGCAGGGCATGTATCCTTCCCCGGTCATGTCCCAGCCTAACGTCCAGCCGGTCCAGTTCGCTAACCTGGGCATGGGGCATCCCGGCCAGGAATCCGGCAATATCGGGCTCATCATGGACGTCTACATGGAGCTCACCGTGGAGCTCGGTAGGACGAAGAAGCTTATCAAGGATATCCTCGGTATCGGCGAGGGAACGATCATAGAGCTCGATAAGCTAGCGGGCGAGCCCGTAGATATATTAGTTAACCACAAGCTCATCGCCAAGGGCGAGGTCGTGGTGATCGACGAGAACTTCGGCGTGCGCGTTACCGAGATCGTCTCTCCCATGGAACGCATGGCGGACTTGAGCTAGGCGTCCGGGATTATCCGCCGCTTGGCGGTATTTCCTAATTCTCCATAGACTTGTTGCCTTTCCGGCCGCGGCAATGTACAATGGCGGCCGGAGGGGAAATGGACAAGGTCATCAGGCTCACGCTCGCCGCGTTCCTCGCAGCGGCAATCGCCGGAGCGGCGTTCGCTCAGCAGGCGCCGTCCGGCGGCCCCGCTTCCGGCTCTCCCGCAGTCGCGGCGACGACGGCATCCGCGGTCGACGAGACGACCCTCCCCTTGGCGGAGGGGCCCGCGGCCGCGCCGTCTTCCGGCGGCTCTTCCATCCTGCCTTATTTCTTCCGTATGGTACTGGTCCTCGCCCTGGTCATAGCCGCCATATACGGGCTGTACGCCTTGCTCAAGCGTTCGGCGAAGCCGGCCGCGAGCCAGGATTCGTACCTGCGGGTGCTCGCCTCGACTAACCTCGCCGTCGGGAGGACCCTCCACGTCGTATCGCTGGGCGATAAGGCCTGGCTCGTCGGCTCGACGGACTCGGCCGTCGGGCTCATTTCGGAGATCCAGGATAAGGAACTGATAGACGCCCTCGCGCTCCGCGCCGCCGAGGCCCCGGAGTCTCCGCGCAAGGATTTCGGCTCCATGCTAGGGGAGCTGCTCGGGAACAAAGGGAGGCGCAAGCCCAAGGCGCCCGACGCGATCGATTTTTTCAGCCGGCAGAAGGATCGCCTCAAGAAGTTCTAAGGGTCTCGCCGGCCTGGCGAGGTCCGTCGTCGTGGAGGAACGCGTGCGAAGAGCAATCTGCATACTAATAATGATAGCATCCGCGACCGGCGCATGGGCCCAGGCCTCGAGCGCGGGTACGTTCCCGGCTACCCCCGCGGATACCGCGAGGAGCGTGCCGATACCGCGCGCGACGCCTCCCCAGGGCGACTTCCCCGGCGGGGCCGCCTCTCCGACGACGGCGATACCTCGGAACCTTCCGGTCGTGCCCTTCGTCGACCTCTCGGTCCGCCAGCCGCAATCGGGTCGGGAAGTGGCCTTCAGCCTTCAGCTCCTCCTCCTGTTAACGGTCCTGTCGCTGGCGCCCAGCCTCATCATCCTCGTGACGAGCTTCCTGCGCGTATCCATAGTCCTCGATTTCGTTAAGCGGGCCCTCGCCCTGCAGCAGGTGCCCCCTAGCCAGGTCCTGATGGGAATCGCGCTCTTCCTGACCGTCTTCATCATGTGGCCTACCTTCGACGAGGTCTATACGCAGGCGGTGAAGCCGCTCGCCGACGGCCAGATAGGCATCGAGGAGGCGTATAGGGCCGCCGAGAAGCCGTTCCGGCTATTCATGTACTCGCAGATGCGGAGCGACCCGGAGAACATCAGGCTGTTCATGAGCATGCGGGGCCTTCCTAAGCCGAACTCGCTCGCCGACGTGCCGACCTACGTGCTCGTGCCATCGTTCATACTATCAGAGTTGACTATCGCCTTTAAGATTGGAATTCTCCTATACATCCCGTTCATCATCATCGATATGGTCGTGGCTTCGGTATTGATGTCGATGGGCATGATAATGCTGCCGCCTGTAATGATATCGACGCCGTTCAAGCTCATCCTCTTCGTGCTCGTGGACGGATGGAACCTCATGGCCAGGCAGCTTATCGAGTCGTTCATGAGGACTAGCTCGTGAACGTATCCCAAGCCGCCGCCCTCATGACCGACGCGGTCCTCCAGATAGTCATGCTGGCGGCGCCCGTCCTTTTGACGGCCCTGGTCGTCGGCCTTATAGTCAGCATCCTGCAGGCCACGACGAGCATCCAGGAGCAGACCCTCACCTTCGTGCCTAAGATCGCCGCAATCATGCTCGTGCTATCGCTGCTCGGTGGGTGGATGTTCACCAGCCTCGCCGAGTACACCAAGCGCCTCTTCGACATGATACCGGGCATGGCCGGATGAAGGGCCCGCGCGCGTGCTGAACGAGATAGTCGCGAACGCCGACCTATTCTTCGTTATCGCCGTCCGCGTGCTGGCCATGATAGAGACGGCGCCCCTTCTGTCGGGCGACGGAGTCCCGCAGGTAGCCAAGGTCGGGCTCGCGGGCTTCGCCGCGGCCGCGGTGTTCCCGTGGGTTCAGGAGGCCGGCTACGCCATGCCGGCGAACGCCGGAGCCTACGTGGCCATAGTCGCGGGCGAGGCCATGATCGGCATAATCATAGGCTTCTTCCTGACCATGGTATTCAACGCGTTCACGACGGCGGGGCAGTTCTTCTCCCTCCAGATGGGCTTCGGCGCGTCGGAGACCTACGATCCCCTGGCCCAGATCGAGATCCCGGTCGTAGGGCAGTTCCTTAACCTGATCGCTATGTTCGTATTCGTCTCCACGAGCGGCTTCCAGCGGCTCTTCATCATAGGCGTCAGGGGGAGCTTCCAGGCCATCCGGGCCGTCGACCTGCTCGCCAGGCGGGCCGATTTCATGGCCTACGTCGTAGGATCGCTCGGCGCCCTGTTCCAGAACGCGCTTATCCTGGCCTTCCCCATATTCGGGACGCTCCTGCTCGTCTCCGTAACGACCGGCCTCCTGTCGAAGGCGGCCCCGCAGATAAACCTTCTCACGGAAGGCTTCCCCATCTCTATCCTGGTCGCCTTCTTCCTGATGGCCACCGCCATGCCGTTCATGATCGAGGCCTTCTCGGGGCTAATCGATACGGGCTTCGAGAACGTGGCCGGCATACTCCAAGGCGGCGTCCGGGGAGCGGCGCCGTGACGCGCGGCTACGGGGATATCGCGCGAATCCACCTGCAGTGGTTCGCCCCCGAGGACGAGGGCAAGACCGAGGACCCGACCGAGTATAGGCTCAAGAAGGAGCGCGAGGAGGGCCGCGTCGCCAAGAGCCCCGACCTGGTGGCGGCCATAGGGCTCCTCTTGGCGGCGGTGGCCCTCGCTATCGTCGGGCCCTGGATGTTCGTCACGCTCAGGGACATGACTCGATGGTTCCTCACCGTCTCCATAGAGATAGATCCGACTACTGACGCCGCCCCGCTAGCCAGGGCCTTCCTGTCGTACTTCTCCAGGCTCGTCATCCCGATAGCCGCGGTCGCGATGGTCGCCGGCGTGTTCGGGAACGTGCTGCAAACGGGCTTCCTCTTCACGACCAAGCCCCTAAGGCCCGATTTCAAGAAGGTCGTGCCGAAATTCGGCCAGTACTTCAAGCGGACGCTCTTCTCGGGCGAGGCGGTATTCAATCTAGCCAAGTCGCTCTTCAAGATAGGCGTCATAGGAGTCGTCGCGTACCTGAACATCACCGCGGAGCTGCCTAGGCTGACGAGGCTGTATTCGTCGACGGTATGGAACTCCGCGGTATTCTTAGCCGGGGTCGTCATACGCATCATCATCGAGGCGGCCATACTCATGCTCGTCCTGGCCGTCCCCGATTACATATTCCAGCGCCAGCAGTTCAAGAAACGCCTCAAGATGACCAAGCAGGAGGTCAAGGAAGAGCGAAAGATGTTCGAGGGCGACCCCCTGGTGAAGGGGCGGCTCAAGGAGCGCATGCGGGAGATAATGTCCAAGAACATCGCGGTCAACGTGCCCAAGGCCGACGTCGTCGTCACGAACCCGACTCACTTCGCCATCGCGATCGAGTTCGACCCGCTCACGATGGCCGTGCCCACGGTGACGGCGAAGGGGGCCGACGAGATGGCCTTCAGGATACGCTCCATCGCCAAGGAAGCCGGCGTCCCGGTCATCGAGAATCGCCCGCTGGCTCGGGCCCTGTACGCGGAGGCCGAGGTCGGGGACGCGATCCCGGAAGCCTATTACGACGCCATATCCAAGGTGCTCGCCCACGTCGCGAGGATCGACAAGCGGGTCGCGGCCAAGTACGCCTCGATGGGCACCTGAGCCTCGGACGAGTCCCTCTACTCATTGTTGAATCGGCCTTTTTAGGGTAGGATAACGGAGCACCATGTCGGATAACAGGCGAGTACTCAAGGAAACGTTCACCACAAACCTCTCCGATTATACGGTATCGATAGCCGCCGTGGCCGTCGTGATGATGATCATCATCCCCCTGCCGACGGTCCTCCTCGACGTGCTCATGTCGCTTAACCTGGCCCTTGCCCTGCTGATCCTGCTCCTCGTCCTGTCGGCGAGGCGGGCCGTGGACTTCTCCATATTCCCGACGATGCTGCTCGTCACCACCATCTTCGGGCTGGCCCTCAATATCTCCTCGACGAGGCTGATCCTTAACAAGGGATCGACCTTCGACGGGCGGATCGTCCGCGCCTTCAGCACCTTCGTCGTGGGCTCTGGCGGTACCGAGGGCCTCGTCGTGGGCTTCATCATCTTCATAATCATCATCGCGGTCCAGGCCATCGTGATTACCAAGGGCGCGACGCGCATCGCCGAGGTCGCCGCCCGGTTCACCCTCGACGGCATGCCCGTCAAGCAGATGGCCATAGAGTCGGAATACAACTCGGGCGCCATAAGCGAGGAAGAGGCCCGCAAGCGCAAGGACGACGTCCAGCGCGAGGTCGATTTCTACGGGCAGATGGACGGCGCCAGCAAGTTCGTGTCCGGCAACGTGACGGTCGGCATATTCATAAGCGTCATCAACCTGATAGGCGGCTTCATCGTCGGCATGGTGCTCCATTCCGAGTCCTTCAATACCGCGCTCACGACGTACACGGCCCTGACGATAGGCGACGGCCTCGTGTCGCAGCTGCCCTCGCTCCTCATATCGATGGCGACGGGCATCATAGTCACGAGGGCCAACAGCCAGGGCACCTTCGGCTCCGAGGTCGCGTCGCAGTTCACGCAGAACGCCCGCATCTACTGGATAGGAGCCGCCGTGATGGTCGCGCTGGCCCTCCTGCCGGGCTTCCCGTGGTACGTCCTCATCCCACTGGCCGCGGCGATGGCGTACCTGGCCTGGAACCTCTCCAAGAAATCGGTCCTCGAGACTGATAAGGCCAAGCTCAGGGCTAGCGAGGGCTCCGCCAAGAAGCCGGAATCGCCGCAGGAGCTGTCGCCGGTCGTACCGCTCGACCCTATAAGCCTCGAGCTGGGCTACGGCCTCATACCGCTCGTCGACAAGGACAAGGGCGCCGAGCTCCTGGAGCGGGTAACGCGCATCCGCAAGGAGAGCGCCATAGACATGGGGCTCGTCGTGCCCCGCATACGCATAATCGACAACATGCGCCTCGAGCCGTCGGAGTATTGCTTCAAGATACGCGGAGTGGAGATAGGCCGCGGCATAATCCGCCTCGGCTACTACATGGCTATCAATCCCGGCGGCGTATCGGAGGAGATCCAGGGGGAGCGCGCCAAGGACCCGGCCTTCGGGTTGCCGGCGGTATGGATCTCGGAGGATATCAGGGACAAGGCCGAGCGGGCCGGCTATACGGTGGTAGACGCCCCGAGCATCGTGGCGACTCACCTCACGGAGATCCTGAAGCGCTACGCGGCCGAGATCCTGGGGCGCCAGGAGATCCAAGGCATGCTGGATACCCTCAAGAAGGACTATCCGGCCGTGGTGGAGGACGCCACGAAGCATCTGTCCCTCGGCGAGATACAGAAGGTGCTCCAGGGCCTCCTCCGGGAGCAGGTGTCGATCAGGAACCTCGTCGCCATCCTGGAGACGCTCGCGGACTACTCCGGCATCACCAAGGACCCGGGCTTCCTCGTGGAGAAGGCCAGGCAGTCGCTCGGCCGGCAGATATGCCTCCAGTACGCCGACCAGGACAAGGCTATAAGGGTGCTGACCATAGAGCCGGCCCTGGAGCAGAAGATCATCGACGCGAGGGTCGATACCCCCGGCGGGGCGATGTCGGCCCTGGAGCCGGCGGTGCAGAGGCAATGGATAAAGGCCTTGACGCTGGCCGTGGCGGCGGTGCAGAAGCAAGGGCACTTCCCGGTAGTGCTGTGCTCGGAGGCCGCCCGGGCCCTCGTCAAGTCGAGCACGGAACGGGAGATCCCCGACCTCGTCGTACTCTCCGTGCCGGAGATAGTGGCCGACGTCCAGGTAGAGGCCATTGGCGAGATTCGGATAGAAGGATAAAAGATGCAATACCTGGTAGAGCAAGGATCGAGCCATAGGGAGGTCCTGGAGAAGGTGCGCGCGCGCTACGGAGAGGCGGCCCAGGTCCTCAGCCATAGGACCGTGCGCTCCGGCGGCTTCCTGGGCCTGTTCGCGCGCGAGGGCGTCGAGATCACCTTCTACCTGAAGGACGACGCCGTCCGCGAGGGCGAGAAGAAGAAGGCCGATATCGAGGAGGAGAAGCGCAGGCTGCTCGATAGGGTGAGCCAGGAGCGGGCCATCCAGGAGGTCCTCTCCGAGGTACGCTCGCTCAAGGATACCATAGCCGAATCCGCCTCGAGGCCCGCGTCCCCCGAGGCGGACCACCCGACGCTCGAGGCCATAGACGAGATGCTCGCGGACAACGATTTCTCACCGTGGTATCGCTCGGAGCTCCTCTCCCGGGCCCGCGCCGAGTTCAGCCTCGACGCCCTGGACGAGCGCGACGCCGTGGAGCAGGCGGTCCTCGAATGGATAGGTGATACCGTCAAGATCCCGCCGGCGCCAAGGCCGGTGAAGCCCCGTGTGCTCGTGCTCGTCGGCCCGACAGGCGTAGGCAAGACGACGACGATAGCCAAGCTGGCCGCCCTGCACAGCCTGGGCATAGGCGGCCTGCCCGCGGGCACGGTGCGCATGATAACGATAGACAGCTATAGGATAGGCGCCGTAGAGCAGATAGAGAAGTACGCCGGCATCATGCGCGTCCCGGTATCGGTGGTCGAGACGGCCGGGGACCTCAGGCAGACGATAGCGATGTACCGCGAGACTGACCTGATCCTCGTAGACACCATAGGCAAGAGCCCGAGGGACGCGGTACGGCTCGCCGAGATGCAGCAGATACTCGACGCCTGCGGGCCTTCCGCCGAGGTCTACCTCGCCGTCGCGGCGACTACGAAGACCCAGGACATGCTCGATATCCTCAGGCAGTTCGAGCCGTTCCGGTACCGCGGCGTCGTCGTGACCAAGATGGACGAGACGGGCAGGGTAGGCAACGTGCTCTCCGTGCTCGCCGAGACCGATAAGGCGGTCGCCTGGATCACCGACGGCCAGAAAGTGCCCCAGGATATATCCCAGGCTAATCCGCTGCGATTCCTCATGAATCTCGAAGGTTTTAGGCCGAATCGACCGAAACTAGAAGAGAGATACGGGATGCGTTCGCGCTAGGCCGAGGGCGTCCCGAGTACCGCACGAATCCAGAACCTATGGGAGCCCGAGATAAGGCCCCGATGGAGAGACCCAATGGAAGACCAGGCGCAGAAGCTTCGCGAGTTGATGAGCACTAAGTCGCAGGGGCAGCAATCCGCTAAGAAGACCCGCGTCATCACCGTCGCTAGCGGCAAGGGCGGCGTCGGCAAGACGAACCTCTCAGTCAACCTCGCCATCGCCTACGCGCGAACCGGCAAGCGCGTCATGGTCATGGACGCCGACCTAGGCCTCGCCAACGTCAACATCATGCTCAATATGATACCCAAGTACAACCTGTACCACGTGATACGCAAGCAGAAGACCATGAAGGAGATAATCCTGGATACCGAGTACGGCATCCAGATCCTGGCCGGCGCCTCGGGCTTCTCGAAGATCGCCAATCTCGGCGAGGAGGAGCGTCAGAACTTCATCACCGACCTCTACGCGCTGACAAACGTCGATATAATTATAATAGACACGAGCGCGGGCGTATCGAACAACGTGCTCTCGTTCATAGCGGCGGCCGACGACGCCATAATCATCACTACGCCGGAGCCTACGGCCATTACCGACGCCTACGGCATAATCAAGATAATCGCTACCGAGGTCGAGAACCTTAACATCGGGCTGAAACTGGTGGTCAACCGCGTCAAGAACGTCACCGAGGGCCGGAAGGTAGCCGAGCGCATCATCAACATCTCCGGGCAGTTCCTCAACCTCAAGGTGGAGTACCTCGGCTGCATATACGAGGATCCAATCGTTCCGGCCTCGGTGCTCAAGCAGAAGCCGTTCATCGTCCAGGACCCGAAGTCGAAGGCCGCCATCTCGGTCCAGCACCTGGTAAGCCGGATAGAGAAGACGGAATTCGTCGACGACCGCGGAATAGGGCGCTTAATAAAGAAACTATTCGCCAAAGAGTAGCCCCGACCCCTCGGTACGAAGCCAAAGCTTGACGAGACAAGGGCTTATGCCTTAATCTTGCTGGCTATGGGAGGGTACTAAGACGGTGGACTCGAGTATTCGCGCGTCCGCCTTTGCGGGGCTCGGCGCGTTCGCCCTGTCGATAATAGTCGCCATGTTCTCTCGAGTCCCTCTCGGCGCGCTACTCGTGCGCGCCTTGCTGTCGGGTATAGGCTTCGCCGGCCTTATTTTCGGCGCTCAATGGATATTACGTCGATTCCTCCCGGAACTATTCGACGATCCGGCCCGTTCGCCCGCGCCCTCGACGGACGCGTTGTCGGGGACGATGGTCGATATAGTGCTGCCCGGCGGCGAGGAGGAGAGGCTAGAGCCGTCGTCCTCCGCCGCGGGCCCCAGGCCCGGCGACGCCGAGGCGCCGCGCCTAGACGCGATAGGAGCCGAGCCCCGGCCGACGGTCGATTCGGGCGACCTGCAGCGCGAGGTCGACGACCTCCGCTCTGACGCCCTGATAGCGAGCGATCCCATGGAGGCCGTTCGTTCGGGAAGCGTCGCGCCGCGGCCTTCCATAGCCCTTGACGAGTTAGATACCTTGCCCGACTTGGACGGATTCAGCGATTCGTTCACAGAAGGCCAGCCCGGCGAGATCGATACGTCGGGCTCACCCGGCGGAGGCTCCTCCCGGTTCGCGGGCGTCTCCGATACCATGCCGACGGCCGGCGATCCCGACCCAGGACGCGATCCGGTAGTACTGGCCAAGGCCGTGCAGACCTTACTGCGTAGAGACCAGAAAGGGCAATAATAAATGAATAATTCCCTGCTGGAGCACCACAGCGAAGAAGAGCTATGGGCTGCCTATAAGCAGCGCAAGGATCCGCTCATTCGCGAGTCGTTCATCAAGCAATACGCTCCATTAGTGAAATACGTCGCGGGCAAGGTAGCGGCCAACATGCCCGCTTCGGTAGAATTCGACGACCTGGTCGGGTTCGGGGTTTTCGGCCTCATCGACGCCATCGATAAATTCGATCCCGACAAGAACGTAAAATTCAAGACCTACGCCGTGACCCGCATCCGCGGGGCCATCTTCGACGAGCTCCGGAGCATCGACTGGGTGCCCCGCTCGGTCAGGCAGAAGACGAAGGAGATCGAGGAGGCCATCCTCGGCACCGAGGCCAAGCTAGGCAGGCCCGCGACCGATCAGGAGGTCGCGGAGACCCTTGGCCTCTCCGAGGACGAATTCGCCAAGACGATGCTCAAGATATCGAGCACCTCGGTCCTGTCCCTCAACGATATCTGGTATAGCGCCGACGACGCCGAGCATATGACCATAGGCGACAGCATCGAGAGCCCGACGAGCCTGAGCCCGGACTCCATGATAGAGCGGGACGAGATAAGGCGGGTAGTCGTAGAGGCCATCCAAGAGCTTCCCGACAAGGAGAAGAAGGTGCTCGTGCTGTACTACTACGAGGAGCTTACGCTCAAGGAGATAGGCAAGGTCCTCGAGGTCACCGAGTCCCGCATCAGCCAGCTGCATACCAAGGCCATACTGAGGCTCCGCGCCAAGCTAACCCATTACCGCAGGGGCATCGTCTAGATGGACGCGCGCATAGGCTTCGAGGCGGTACGAGAGCTGATGCGCCGCTACATGGACGAGGACGGCGATAAGCGCTCCGTGGTGGCCGAGGGCGCGACCGTGGAGGAGGCCCTCAAGAGCGCCGCCGTCCAGCTCGACTGCCCCGTCGCCCGCATCGAGTACGACGTACTCGAGAAGGGCATGCAGGGATTCATAGGCATAGGCAGCAAGCGGTGGAAGATAAGCGCCTACGAGGCGGCGGTCAAGAAGAAAGTCGAGGCGGAATTCGACGACTCCTTCGACGCAGGCTTCGACCTGCCGGTAGAGCTGAAGCCCCTGCAGCGCGACGTCGACGGCCAGGCCTTCGTGAGGCTCGCGTCCGACGGGGCCCTCCTCAAGGTCACCCCGCCCGTCGGCAAGGGGAAGAAGGCCAGCGAGAAGCTAGCCGTCGATAAGCTGCACGCCCGAGCCATCCGAGACTTCGACGAGGCTCTCGTAAAGGAGACTATCAAGGCCGCGAGTTCCGAGTGGGTCCACGTCGGCTCCTTCATCGCCAACCCCGCCGCCGACGCGCTTCTGACCGTGGAGCTGGGCTCTCAGGAGATGGAAGCCCGCGTCGTCATAACGCCGCCGCAGCCGGGCGGGTGCGACCTCTCCAAGGACGTGATACTGGCGTACCTGCGGAATAATAAAGTCGTCTTCGGCGTCATCGAGGAAGCGCTACAGGCGCTCGAGGACGCCCCCCGCTTCAAGGAGCCGATACTCGTCGCGCAGGGCCAGAAGCCGGTCAACGGCGAGGACGGGCGGATCCAGTTCATGTTCGAGACGGATAGGACGAAGCTGAACCTCGAGGAGAAGAACGGCAAGGTCGACTATAAGGAGCTCCACCTCGTCCAGAACGTCGTGGAGGGCCAGGCCCTCGCCCGAAAGATCCAGGCCCAGCAGGGCGTCCCGGGGAGGACCGTTACCGGGAAGCTCCTCCCGGCGAAGAACGGCAAGGATCTGCCGCTCCCCCTCGGGAAGAACGTCCACGCGAGCGACGACGGCCTCACGATCATCGCCGACGTGAACGGTGAGGCGACGTACATAAACAGCAAGATAAACGTGGAGACCGTATACACCATCGCCGGCGACGTGGACCTGAAGTCCGGCAACCAGTTCTTCCTGGGCACCATCGTGGTGGTGGGCAACGTCGAGGACGGCTTCTCCGTCAAGGCGACCGGCAATATCGAGGTGAGGGGAAACGTCGGCAAGGCGGAGATAAGCGCCGAGGGCGACGTCATCGTGCACCAGGGAATAACCGGCAAGGGAGCGGGGTCGGTGACGGCGGGCAAGAACGTATGGGCCAAGTTCATAGAGAACGCCAACGTGACCGCCGGCGAGAACGTCATCGTCCAGACGAGCATCATCAACTCCGAGGTCACGGCCGAGAAGCGCATCGTCTGCTCCGGGCAGAAGCACGCTTCCATCATCGGCGGCCGCTACCGGGCCTGCGAGGAGATCAACGCCAAGTCGATCGGCTCCCCCTCGGGCGGAGCGGAGACTATCCTCGAGGTCGGTAGCGATCCTAAGAGCAAGGCGAAGATGGACGAGATCGACTCGAAGCAGAAGGTCCTCCAGCGCCAGCTCGACGAGCTCGACAAGAACATCTACACGATGAACGAGACCAAGCGCCAGCGGAAGTCGCTTCCCGACGATAAGCAGGCCGTCCTGGACGAGCTCGTCCATAAGCGCGACGAGATCGGGGCGGAGGCCTCCGCCCTGAAGGCCGAGTACGATACCATCCAGGCCTACCTGAATAACCTCAAGGTCAGGGGCAAGGTCAGCGTCTCGGGTCGCATCTACCCGGGCACCGAGATAGTGATCAGGGATATCAGGGAGAAGATAAAGAACGAGTATAAGGGCCTGACGTTCTACCTTGAGAACATGATGGTCAAAACTACGCGCTACGAGGAATTCGACGACGAGATCCTCAAGAAAGGGCCTCCCGATGCCCATAAAGCCGATTGACCTCCAGACGCTGTTCCTGCAGCTAGGGCAGGTAGGCAAGCAGCAGGCCGCGGAGAAGGACGGCGCCCTCCTGCACGCCAACCTGCACGGCGCCGCGGCGAAGCGGATCGAGGACGAAGCCGCGAAGGCCGTACATCGCCCCGAGGACGCGCAGACCGCCACGGAATCGGTCAAGGACGACGGCGGCAAGCCTCCGGGCTACCAGGGCGACGAGAAGAAGCGAGACGACGGCAAGGCTCCCGAGGACGACGTCGAGACTATCAGCGACCCGGCGCTCGGCGGCAACGTCGACATATCCGGATAGATGATGACGCCCGCGCTGATAGCCATAGCCGTACAGGTAATAGTTTCCGCCCTCCTCATAGCATGGACCCGGATCAAGGTGAGGCGCTTCCTTGGATCCGAGGACGAGATTGACAAGATAAGGCGCGAGATCGGGGCCCTGATAGTGGAGCTGGACGCGAGCGCCGACCGGAACGTCACGGTCCTTGAGGACCGGCTTACGGCCCTCAAGGAGCTCCTCGTAGAGGCTGACAGGCGGATATCCCTCCTCGGGCAGGAACGCGCGAGGCCGAGGGCGGACGGAGCCGGGTACGATAGGCTCGGTAGGCCCGCCGAGCCCTCCCGCGCGGCTCCCGCCGTCGCGTACGGGTCGGGCGAGGAGCTTCCGCCCGTGCCCGGCGTCTCCGTACCCGCCGCGCAAGTATCCTCGGCGCCAGCCTCGCCGGGCTCCTCGAGAGCCGCGCCCGTACCCGCCGCGCCAGCCGCGCCAGCCGAGCCTGGCGCCGGGAGCGCCGCCTATACCGAGGCGCCCCGCTCGCGCGAACCTGACGTTCCCTTCATACGATTTTCTGAGAAGCCCGTATCGATAGAGGAGCCTTTCGTCGATAAGGTAATATCGCTCTCTCGCCGGGGATTCTCGAGCGACATCATCGCCGCCCGACTCGGCGCGACAATGGCCGAAGTCGACATCGTACTCTCAATGGAAAACGAGCGGGACGGCCGAACCGAGGAACACTAGCGTGCGCGGCATTATCGGCCTCGATTTCGGTACGACCAACACCCTCTGCGCATGGATGGACGGCGACTCTCCTATCATCGTCCCGAACGACAGGGGCGAGAGGGCGACGCCCTCCGTCATAGCGCGGACCGACTCGGGCGAGCTCATCGTAGGATCGTCGGCGAGGAACCAGGCCCTCGCCGATCCCAGGTCGGCGCTATTCGGTGTCAAGCGGCTGCTAGGCTCCTCGGGGCCAGTAGAATTCGGCGGCCGGAGCTTCGCTCCGGAGGACGCCGCGGCCGAGATAATCGCGAAGGCCAAGCGGGACGCGGAGCGCTTCCTCGGATTCGAGATAGACCGGGCGGTTATAACCGTGCCGGCGCGCTACGGCGATCCTCAACGCAGGGCCGTGCGCGAGGCCGCGCGTCGGGCCGGCCTCAAGGCCGAGCGCGTGATGAACGAGCCGAGCGCCGCCGCCCTCGCCAGGGCCTGGATGTCCGCCAGGGACGACCAGGAGCGAGTAGTGCTCGTCTACGACTTCGGCGGCGGGACCTTCGACGCCACCGTGCTCAAGGCCAGGGGCGGATCGTGCACGGTCCTGTCGAGCGAGGGCGACGACGCGCTCGGCGGGATGGACCTCGACCGCGCCCTCTACAGCGACGCCGCGGAGCGCTTCAAGGCCGAATTCGATATCGATCCCGACGCGGACCCCTACCTGTCGCGCATGCTCGTCGACCTCTGCGAGAAGGCGAAGATAGAGCTGTCGTCGCGGGACGAGGCCACCATAGCCGTGCCCTTCCTGCGAGGGCCGGGCGGGCTCGTGCACCCGAGCGTAAAGATCGACAGGGCCCGATTCGACCGAATAGCCGCTCCCTTCGTCGATCGTAGCCTCGCCCTCGTTCGGCGGGTCCTCTCCTCGGCGCGCATGGAGGCCTCTGATATAGGCGCGCTCGTCCTCTCCGGGGGGTCGAGCCGCATACCGCTCGTCCGTTCCAGCCTCGCCGGGGAAGTGGGGCGGGAGGCGGACCCCCGCGTCAATCCCGAGGAGATAGTGGCGCTCGGCGCGGCGGTGGAGGCCGCAAGGCTCGAGGGCAGGCTCGAGGGGCTGTCGTTCACCGACGTCTGCTCGAGGACCTTCGGCCTGGAGATAGACGGCGGGGCGTTCGTGCCGCTCATAAAGAAGAACGAGCCCCTGCCCGCCCTCGGCAAGAGGATCTTCACGACGGTCGAGGATTTCCAGCGGTCTGTAGAGCTGCACGTGCTCCAGCGGGAAGAGCACGAAGCGGCCGCCGGGACCTCCGTCGGGCGCTTCCTCCTGCCCGGCATCAGGAAGGCCAGGAAGGGCGAGCCGAGGATAGCGGTGGAGTTCGCGATAGACGAGGGCGATATGCTCATAGTACGGGCCCGCGACCTGGATACCGGCGCCGAGCAGTCCATAGCCGTCTTCGACGGGGCGCTCGACCGCCGCTCGCCCGGGGACAGGGCGCTAGCCCTCGCGCAGATAGCCAGGCGCGAGGCGGCGGGGCTGACGCTGGACTCGGCGCTAACCTCCGAGCTCGAGGAAGTGCTCGCGATGGCGGCGGATTGCGGCGCCGACGAGGAGAAGGCCGCGATGGCCGCGACCCTGCTCGAGGGCCTGCTCTCGGAGCTGTCGGCCAGGGCGGCCCTAGCGGGCAAGGGGCGCGCGGCGTCCTCCGAGCTTCGCTTCCCCGGGCGCCGGCTCGAGGCGGGCCTATGAGCGAGCGGGCCATGTATATTGCGCTCGGGCTCGAGCCGGGCGCGCCCTCGGCCGAGCTGAAGCGCGCCTATAGGAACCTCAGCCTCAAGCTGCATCCTGACGCCTCGGGCGACCCGAGGACGGCCAGGCGCTTCGCCGTCGTCGCCAAGGCCTACGAGACGCTATCGGTCAAGGCGCGCGAGCGCTCGGGGCCGGCGCCGAGGCCGCTGGCCGATACGGAAAGCGTCGACCTATTCGCCCTCGGCTCAGAGCTCGCGACCGACCCCGATCCCGATCGCCGCCGGGCCGCCGCGAGGCGGCTCGGGCTGTCGGGCAAGAGGAGCGCGTGGGTGTTCCTCCGTAAAGGCCTGTACGACGCCGATCCCGAGGTGGCCGCCGCTTGCGTCCGGGCCGCCGCCGTGCTAGGCCTGGCCCAAGGCTCGGGCGAGATCGCCGGGGCCTACGAGCGGGCAGGCCCGGCGCTCCGCGACTCTATACTGGAATCGGCTAAGGCTACGCGCGACGCGCTCTTCCTGGCCGCGCTCGAGGCGGCGAAATCGGACGACGACCCGCGCCGCAGGGCCACGGCCTGCTCACTGCTATCCGAGCTTCGCTCCGCCTCGGCCGGCGACGGCCTGAGCCGCGCCGAGGTCTCCTGACCGTCTCCCGGCTAGCCCGCGGGGCCTTGGCCTAGCCCGCGGGCTCTAGGCCGTAATCCTGTATCTTCTGGTAGAGCGTCTTGCGGCCTATGCCGAGGATCTCGGCGGTACGGCTCTTGTTGCCTCCCTGGGCCGCGAGCGTCTCCCGAATAAGGATGCGCTCGGCGTCGGCGAGGCTTGAACCCGGCGGTACCCTGATCACGCTCTCCTCCTCGCCCGGGCGGACGCTCGGGGGAAGGTCGTCCATGGTCACCAGGCCGCCGGAGGCCATCACCACGGCGCTCTCTATGCAGTTGCGCAGCTCGCGCACGTTCCCCGGCCACGAGTAGGCGAAGAGGGCGGCGCGGGCCTTAGGGTCGAAGCCCTCGATGGGCTTGCCGTTGTCGTCGGCGAACTCCTTTAGGAAGGCCCCTGCCAGGAGGGGTATGTCGTCCTTTCGCTCCCGGAGCGGCGGCACGTGTATATTGACGACGTTAAGCCGGTAGTACAGGTCCTCGCGGAAGGCGCCGGAGGCGATCTCCTCCTTGAGGTCCTTGTTTGTCGCGGCGACGACGCGGACGTCGGTCTCTATCGTGCTCTCGCCCCCGACGCGCTCGAAGCGCTTGTCCTGGAGCACCCGGAGTATCTTGATCTGTACGTTCTGGTTTATCTCGCCTATCTCGTCGAGGAACAGCGTGCCCTCGTTGGCCAGCTCGAAGCGCCCCTTCTTCCGGGCCTGGGCCCCGGTGAACGAGCCCTTCTCGTGCCCGAACAGCTCGCTCTCCAGGAGGGATTCCGCGAGGGCCGCGCAGTGCACCTTGATGAAGGGCTTGTCGGAGCGAGGCGACAGGTTGTGTATCGCGTCGGCGACGAGCTCCTTGCCCACGCCGGACTCCCCGGTGATGAGCACGCTGGCCTTGGTCGGCGCGACGCGGCGGACCAGGTCGAAGATGCGCCTGATGGAAGGGCTCTTGCCCACTATCGTGGAGGTTCGGCGCTGGGTCTCCACCTCCTCCATGAGCTCCTCGTTGCGCCTCGCCAGCTCGCGGCGCTCCAGGGCGCGCTTGACGAGTATCGAGAGGTGGTCGAGGTTGACGGGCTTGGTTATGAAGTCGTACGCGCCGTTGCGCATCGCGCTGACGGCGTCCTCCACCGTGCCGTGGCCCGTAAGGACGATGACGGGGACCGACGGGTACCGCGAGGCGACGTGCTTGAGCAGGTCGCCGCCCGAGAGGCCGGGCATGCGGAGGTCGGTGATAACGAGGTCTACGTCGCCGCGGTCGACGGCCGCCACGCCCTCCCTGCCGTCGGCGGCGAGCGATATGTCGTAGCCGTCGAGCCGCAGGTATTCCCCAAGGCCCTCGCGTATGTTCTTCTCGTCGTCTACGACGAGTATCGTGAATCTCATCTGGCCTCCTCCGGCGACCCGGAGGGCCGCGTCCCGCAGTCGTTTCCGTCGGGGCAGGCGCCGGTAATCATGCGCCTCTCCCGCTGCGGTATCGGCAGCGTTATAACGAACGAGGAGCCCTGGCCCGGCTTCGAGGTGACCGAGATATCGCCGCCGTGCTCCTTTATGATCTTATAGGTGAGCGTGAGGCCGAGGCCCGTGCCGTTCTCCTTGGTCGTGAAGTACGGCTCGAATATCTTGCCTAGCTTGTCCTCGGGGATGCCGGCGCCGGAATCCTCCACCGCTATCTTGAGCTCGTCCCCGGTCGCGGCGGTCGAGAGCCTGAGCTCGCCGCCGTCGGGCATAGCCGCGGTCGCGTTCTTCACCAGGTTAAGGAGCGCCTGCTTGAGGTAGCGCCTGTCGAACGGGACAGGCGGCGCGTCCTTGGCGTACTCGACGGAGAGCGAGATGCCCGCGCTCTCCACCTCGAGCCTCATGAACTCGGCTAGCTCGCGGAGGAGGGCGTTGGCGTCGTCGTTGATCGGCGTTATGTCCATGGGCCTGACGGCGAACAGGAAGTCGACGACTATCTTATTGAGCCTGTCTATCTCCTCGGTGACTATGTCGAGGTATCGCGTCAGCGGCTCCTCGGCCTTGCCCTTGAGCGCCTTGCGCATCAACTGGACGTGGATGCTTATGGAACCGAGCGGGTTCTTTATCTCGTGGGCTACCCCGGCCGCGAGGGTCGTCAAGGAGGCGAGGCTCTCGGCCCTGCGCAGCCTGGCCTCCCTGCGGCGCTTGTCGGTAGTCTCCTCCACGTGTATGAGCGTGCCCCGGATGCGCCTGTCCCTGACGAGGGGCGTCACGCTGACCGCTATGATGCGCGTCCCCGCCTTCGTGTCGAGTGCGAATTCCCTGTCGATTATCGACTCTTCGCCGTTCAGCGCCTTGTCGAAGAAATCCGAAAGCTCGTCGTCGCGCACGCTCTCCCAGAGCGGCGCGTCGAACAGCTCCACCTGCGAGACGGGGAGGAGCCGCTCGGCCGCCTTGTTCACGAGTATGGGCGCGTGGTCCTCGTCGCAGACTACTATCCCGTCCATCATGGAGTCGAGCACGGCGTCGAGCCGCTCGTTCTCGTCGGCCAGCACCCTGAGGAGGCCCCGGATCGAATCCTCGTTCATCCGGGAGACCTTCTCCATGGCGCGCTCCAGGAACTTCCTCATGCGGTCGTCCGTCCCGGGCCGCCGGCGAAGGCGTCGGCGAAGGCGTCGGCGAGGCGCTCGGCGAGCGCGGCCGGCTGGAGGTTATACGACGAGTAGCGCGTCATCGCGTCGCGGGCCAGCGCGGCGTAGCGCTCCGCGGCCCGCTGAGTCTCCAGGCCCGAGCCCGGCTCGCGGAGGAGCGAGGCGAAGACCTTGCCCGCCTCGTCGAGGAAGGCGGGGAACGTCCAGGCGAACGCCTCGTCCCCCGCGCCGAACTTGCCGGTAGCGGCGGCCGCGCCGGCGATCGCCGCCGGCACCCCGGGTCCCTTCGAGGCCAGGGCCGCTAGCGGCGCGTCGTGGAACGGCCCCCTCCGGCGCTCGGCCTCCGCCGCGATGGCCGCGGCGTAGTCCCTCGCGAGCGACTCTAGGGCGCTCGACGAGGAGCCCCGGTAGCGCGAAACGTAGTCGCCCAGGGACTCGCAGTCGGGCGCCGGCTCCTTGAAGATCCGGCCGATGACCGCCTTTGCCTCCTCGCCGTTCCGCTGGACGAAGCGGTAGCGCCTGACCCTCGAGAGTATAGTCGGGATCATCGCCTGCCTGCGGCTCGTCGTCAGCACGAAGACGGCGTGCTCCGGCGGCTCCTCGAGGATCTTAAGGAGGGCGTTGCGCGACCCGTCGAGCATCCGGTCGGCGTGCTCGACTATTATTGTCTTCTTCCTGCCGTACGGCGCCAGCCTCGCCCAGAACTCCATGGCCCGGACCTGGAAAACGGGCGTCGCGGAGGGGAGCATGTCCTCGAGCTTGGCGCAGGTCGCCAGCAGCTTGGCGGCTTCCTTGGCCGCGGCGGCGTCGTCAAGCGCCGAGCCCGCGAGAGCGCCCGCGGGAGCACCTAGCGGCGCGGTCCCCGGGGCGCAGGCGTCTATCCCCTCGAGCGCCGAGCGTACGAGCGGCATCGCCTTCGATAGCCTGCCCTCCTCGCCCTCGTAGAGTTCCCTGTCGAACCTCCGCACGAGCTTCCTCGCGGCCCGTATGAAGAAATACCGCGAGGCCGTGCCGGGCGCGCGCTCCATCATCGCGGCGCCTATGGCCAGCTCCTCGCGGAACGACTTCGGGCCCATGAGGAGAATGTCCTGATGGACGAGCGTCCTATGCCTGGCGCATTGGGGGCAGGGGCAGTTCCACGAGGCGTCCCTCTCGCACGACAGGGCCCGTGACAGCTCGAGTGCCGAGCTCAGTTTCGCCGAGAGCGGCGGCCCCTCGAACATGATGGAGCCCGGGAGTTCCCCGCGGCCCATATCGGCGCGGAGCGAGGAGACGGCCTCTACTTGGCCCAGTACGTTCTCGAACACCGGCTTAGGCCGTTCCCAGAGCCGATACGGCCGCCGCGGCCGACTCCGCGGCCTCGGGCGCCGGGAAGCTGGCCGCGACGATAGGCAGGAGCAGCCTGGAGACGAAGCTTCCCTCGAGCAGGGAAGCGGAGTCGAAGACTGGCTGGTACCTGAGCGCCAGGACGACGATGGCCGAGACTACGACGCCCTCGAGGGCGCCGAAGGCGAGCCCGAGCGCCTTATCGAGGATGTCCAGGTTCAAATTCTCGAGGACGCTCCGCAGGGATCGCTCGACTATCTTGACGACTATGAATACTACGGCGAACGCCGCGACGAAGCCCGCGACGACCTCGAACCCGCCGAGGGGCTTCAGCGTCGATAGCCACGCCCCTATCGGCCGATAGAAGAAGATGCCCGAGAGGAGGCCTCCGACGACCGCGGCCATGGAAAGCACCTCGCCTATGATGCCCCTGAACCAGCAACGGAGGGCCGCGAGCGCGATAATCGCGAAGAGCACGTAATCGAGAGCGTTCATGTCTTTTGTCCCTTCCGAATCCGTTCTAGTATCATGTCGGCGATGGCGGCGGCGGCGTCCGGCCTCGCCGTCTCCCTTGCCGCCTCCGCCATGCGCCCCCGTAGCTCGGCCGAGCCGAGGAGCGGCAGGAGAGCGGCGACGAGCGAGTCGGCGTTCGCGTCCTCGCCCGTGAGGCAGACAGCCGCGCCGGCGCCCGCGAGGAGGCGGGCGTTCTCTACCTGGTCCCCGCGGCTGCCGCCGTCGAGAGGCACGAAAACCATGGGCTTGCCCGCGGCCGCCCCCTCCCAGAGCGTGCCGGCCCCGGCCCTGCCCACGATGACGTCGGCGGCGGCGAGGAGGTCGGGCATCTCGGCCGAGACGTATTCGAAGCCCTTATAGTCGGGGTCGGCGGGACGGCACGGCGCGTTGCCGGGGCCGGCCTGGTGGGCGACGCGGGCCAGGCCCCGCAAGGCGGGGAGCGCCGCCTCCACGAGCTCGTTGACCTGCCTGGCGCCTTGGCTGCCTCCCAGGACCAGCACGATTGGCAGGTCGTCGCCGAAGCCCAGCCACGCGCGCCCCGCGGCGGCGTCGCCCTTGCCGATAGCCGCCCTGACCGGGTTGCCCGTGACGGCCGCGCGCGGCCGCTGCGCCTCGGGCAGGTATCCGAGGGTCCGTTCCCAGCTGACGAGGATGCGCTCGGCCCGCCCGGCGTTGAGCCGCGTGGCCAGCCCCGGGGACAGGTCCGACTCGTGGGTGAAGACCGGGATGCCCAGGGACGCGGCCGCCATGCACGGCGGGACGCTGACGTATCCGCCCTTGGAGAAGAGGATGGCGGGCGAGAGCCGCTTCAGTAGGCGCCTCGCGGCGAAGTACCCCGCGACCACCCTGAACGCGTCCGTCAGGTTCCTCGCCGATAGGGACCTGCGGAGCTTGCCCGACGGCACGGAGAAGAATTCGACGCCGGCCGCCTCGACGGCGGTCCGCTCGACCTCCTTCCCCGAGCCTATCCAGACGATGCGTCCGTCCCAGCGCTCGCGGAGGCGCTCGACGACGGCCAGGCCCGGGTAGACGTGCCCGCCCGTGCCTCCGCCCGTGAAAGCGACGCACCGCCCGCTCATAGGGCTCCGAGCAGGCGGACGTACGCGGCGAGGGCGGGATCGGACGGCCCACCCGCCGCGAGGGCGGCGGCGGTCAGCTTCTTCCCGAGCTGGACGCCCTCCTGGTCGAACGAGTTGAGGTTCCACGCGAAGCCCTGGAACATCACCTTGTTCTCGTAGTGGGCGAGGAGGGCGCCTAGGGCGCGGGGATCGAGCTCGTCCCCGACCAATAGGCTGGAGGGCCTTCCTCCGGGGAAGCGCTTGTTAGGATCGGCGTCGTCCTTGCCTACTGCGAAGGCGACGATCTGCGCCGCGAGGTTGGCGTTGAGCTTGCGGCGGGCGGTCGAGCCCTCGAAGGCCGGGTCGAAGCCGGACTGGTTCTTCCTGAAGCCGATGAACTGGATAGGCACGACGTCCGTGCCTTGATGGAGCAGCTGATAGAACGAGTGCTGGCCGTTCGTCCCCGGCTCCCCGAATACGGCGGGGCCCGAGGGGATCGCGACAGGCCGCCCGGCCCTGTCCACGCGCTTGCCGTTCGATTCCATATCGAGCTGCTGCAGGTGGGCGGGGAATCGCGAGAGGGCCTGCGAGTAGGGCAGGACCGCGACGCCGGGTCGCCCCAGCACGTCTCGCTCGAATATCCCGAGCATCGCGTCCATCATCGCCGCGTTCCGGCGCAGGTCGGGCTCGAGAGCCAGCCGGTCCGCCTCGGCGGCTCCTCCGAGCATGGCCTCGAAGGTCTCGGGACCCAACGCCACCGACAGCACGACGCCGCCGACCGCGCTCGTGGCGCTATAGCGGCCGCCTATGAAGTCGTCGATGTAGAAAGAGTCGAGGTAGGCGGGGTTCCTCGCGAGGGGGCTCGTCTCGCTCGTTACCGCGACGAGGTGCCTCGACGGGTCGACCTTCCCGGACGACGCCAGCCATGCCTTCACGAGGGCCTCGTTCGCGAGCGTCTCCTGCGTCGTGCCGCTCTTCGATACCAGCACGAAGAGGCTCGTCTCGGGGTCGAGCCCAGAAAGGACGCCGTTGGCGTCGTCAGGGTCGACGTTGCTGATGAACGACGCCTCTAGCCCGAGGAGCCCTCGCTCCCGAGCCCATCGCTCCAGCGCCAAGTACAGGGCTCGCGGGCCTAGGTCCGATCCGCCTATGCCTATCTGCACGACCCGCTCGAAGCGCTTGCCGGTTGAGCCGAGCGTCGCGCCCGAGCGTACGCCTCGGGCGAATTCGGCCGCGCGCAGCCTCTCGGCCTCGTAGAACGCCCTGTAGTCCCTCCCGTCCTTGACGACGGGCCCGCAGGGAGTGCCGCGCGCTATATGGTGGAGCACCATGCGGCCCTCGCCCGGGTTCATTAGCTCGCCGGTCGCGACGGCCTCGTATTGGCCTAGCAGGTCGAGCTCGGCGGCGGCCCCGGCGAGCAGCGAGACCGTATCGTCGTCGGCGTCCATCGCGGCGTAGGAGTAATCGAGACCGCCGCCGGCGGCGATGACCCTCTCCCCGATACGTTCGGGCGTCAGGGCCGACGATAGCGGCGCGGCCTTTCTGCTAAGCAGCGTAGGCCAGGAAGAAAGCTCGTCTATGCGTTTCCATCGTTTCATCGGTCATATCCTTCCATTAGCGAGGCTAGCGCAATCGCGATGAGTGTTTCGTTTCGATACGCTTATACTATGCCTCCGATACCTTTTTTTCAATACGGGAACCAGCCCGGGGTGATTCGTATACGAATGGGGGGTAATCTGGTATACTGTAGGCGCCTAAGCGATGCCGGTCGCAGAAGAGTCGCCTCGTAGGGGAACCGTATGCCAAAACTCGTGACCTTCATTGAGAAAGAATTCATACTCAACCAGGTGAAGAAGAACGCCAGCAGGATCGTCGTGTTCGGCTCGGGCAAGAGCATCGACGGCACGCTTAAATCGTTCGACAAGGAGACGCTCATCCTGAGCGCTACGGCCAAGGCCGCGGACTCCTTTAAGCCATGGGATCCGGTGTCGGTGTTCCTATCGTACCAGAGCCAGCGCGTGACCTTCCCCGGCAAGGTAAAGAAGATATGCGGGGGCGAGCTCGTCATAGGCCTGCCCGAGAACCTGATCAAGGCGCCTCAGCGCAAGGCCGTCCGCGTCCCGCCTCCCAAGGACCTCAAGCTGGAATTCCTCCTTCAGAACGAGAGGATACGGATCGACTGTCCCGAGTCGGGCGAGTACTCGGAGCTCCAGATGCCGGCCCTGAGCGTTGGATTCGATACCGGTACCATACACTCGCTCCTCGAGAGCTTCAGGGAGAAGACGTCGACGATGTACTCGAAGAGCGGCATCGTCATGTTCAATAAGGGGCGGAAGCCCGAGACGGTCGAGGAGCGGCTCATCTCCGACATCGGCCGGACGCTCCTCGTTCCGAGCACCCACAGCCCCCTGCCCTCGGCCGACCCCTACCCCGAGGGGCGCATAATAACGCAAGCCATGGCGGAGGCCTTCGAGGGGCCGTCGGTCTTCCTCGAAGGCTCCGCCCTCGAGAGGAGCCGCGCCGAGAAGACCGCGTCCGGCGTCGTCTCGGAGCTGTATTGCCCCATCCTGTATTACCAGTACGTCGTAGGGTACATCTACCTGATGAACGACGAGACCAGGAAGACCTGCCTCGATTACCGGGCCGTCGACTTCTCGTGGGAATTCTCTCGTATACTCGCCTATAGCCTCAAGGCCAATAATTATTTCAGGCTCGACGAGGAGTACGCTCCGAATCCTTATAAGCCCCAGGTCGTCGACCTGTCGGCGGGCGGCTGCCTGCTCCTCATGCCCAAGGCGGCGTTCAAGGTCAAGCTCAAGAACGGGTCCGTGCTCGATATCGCCATATCGCGCGGGGATACCGGCGAGAGCGTCGCGATGAAGGGCCGCGTGGCGCGCCGCTTCGACGACAAGGAGAACGATTACTACGGCGTCGCCTTCATGAACGCGGATCAGGACGCGCTCGTGGAACTGCGGAAGTCCCTCTACGCCGATGATTCGAGCCGCTTCGCCTGCGACGAAGCCACGCTCGAGCTCTGAACGGAGATGCCTATGGCAGGGGATTTTTCTATCATCGGCAGGATACGGCTGGCCTTCGAGGTCATGGCCCGGTGGGAGACGCTCGTGACCCTCGGCGCCTTCGTAGCGCTCTGGCTCCTGGCCCGTTACGTGGCCGATCCGTGGCGGAACGAGGGCCGGAGGACCGCCGCCCGCTCCTTTAAGTCGGCTAAGAAACCGGAGAAGGCCCCGGAAGCCGCCGACGCGATAGACGAGGACGACGAGCTTCCCGACTAAGCGTCAGTCGGCCCTTCCAGGGGAATCGCCGCCCGGAGGCTAGGAGCCCAAGCTCTACGGCCCCCCTGATGGCTTCCTCCGCCTCGTCGAGCCGCCACTGCTTTAGCTCCCCAAGGCGCGCCGCCGTCGGGGAGCCGTGAGCCCCTATAAGGAACCCCGCCGCCTCCCTCGCCGTGAAACGCCTCGCGTGCCTCCTCGCGACCCCGATGATTTCCTCGGAACCCGGCGCGCGCCTCCCGTCGGAGCCTTCGCAACGGTCGCACGCGTCGCAGGCGACGGCCTCCGCGCCGTCCGCCCCTAGCGCCTTAAGGAGGAACGTCCTCCTGCAGCCGTAATCGCCCTCGGCGTACTCCTTCATCCTCGCGGCTCGGCTGGCGGACAGCGCGGAGGAAGGCGGCTCGGTCGATCCGTCCGCTTTTTTGCCGAGCCCGCCGGGCGCGTTCTCGGCCTCCGGCGGAACGGGTAGTCCCAAGGTGCCCGGGAGGCCCGCGAGTCCGTAGTCCCCGCGCGTCGCCTTCCTGATCAGGATAGCGTCGCAGGGCGCCCCGTCCCTTCCGGCCCTTCCCGATTCCTGCATATAGGCCTCGACGGAGCCGGGCTGCCCGAAGTGTATCACCGTCCTTACGTTAGGCTTATCCATCCCCATGCCGTAGGCGCACGTCGAGCATAGTATCCCCTCGTTCGAGGCCATGAACCACTCCTCGAGGGCTGATCGCTCCGGCTTATCGAGGCCGGCGTGGTAGAAACGCGCGTCGATGCCGGGGAAGGCTCCCCGTAGGTCCTCGGCCAGGATCTGTACGCCCGGCCTAGAGGCGGCGAACACGATAGCCGGCCTGGCGGCCGTCGCGACCGCCTCCCGCAGCGATCGCGTCATCGATAGCGAAGGCCTGACCTCGTACCGTATATTCGGCCTGTCGGGCCCCCCGGATACGAGCTTGTAGGGGAGGCCGCCGAAGAGGACGCGGGTCATCCGCTCGAGTATAGGAGGCGAGGCCGTGGCGGTGAACGCGGTCACGACGCCGGGGGCGATGGCGCGTATCGCGTCTCCCAGGCCCAGGTAGGCCGGCCTGAACGTATCGCCCCACTCCGCGACGCAATGCGCCTCGTCGATGACGAAGTGGGATACCTTGGCGTTAGCCAGCCGCGCGCTCACTCCCGGAGCCGACAGGGATTCCGGATTGACAATGATTATCCTGGCCGACCCGTCGGCGATGGAGCCGAAGACCGTTTCCCGCTCTCCAGCCGTCATGCCGCCCTTGAGCACCGCCGCGCCGACGCCGGAGGCGGATAGCCGCCGGGCCTGATCCGCCATGAGGCCTAGTAGGGGGTAGACGACGACGGTGGGCCCCGGGCACAAGGCCGCCGGCAACTGGAAGCAGAGGCTCTTCCCGGCGCCCGTAGGCAATATGACGACCTGGTTGCGCGGGGCTTCCCCACCGCCCTCCGCCCCGCTCCCGGCCTCGGCGCCGACGGCGTCCAGTATGTTCGACACGACGAGCCTCTGATACGGGAAGAGGTACCGTATGCCGAAGGCCTCCATCGCGTAATCGCCTATCGGATCCGAATAATCCATGCGGGGCTTACGGGCCTGCGAGCAGGGGCGCTTGAGGCTAAGGACCTCCCTAGCGAGCCTGATTAGTCTTTCGGCCCGCCGAGGCGGCGAGGCCGGGCGCCGACGGGCAGATCGACGCTAGCGGGCAGCCGTCGCAGGCAGGTTTCCGGGCGGTGCATACGAATTTGCCGTGGCGGTTGAGCGCATAGGAGAAGGCGGTCCATCGCTCCGGAGGGAGGGAGGCGCCGAGCAGCCTCTCGCTCTTCGCGGGATCGTCGGTCGGGGCCAGGCCTAGCCTGCGCGCCGTCCTCAGGACGTGGGTATCGACGACGATTCCCGGTTTCCCGTAGCAGACGCTGACTATCAGGTTAGCTGTTTTCCTCCCGACGCCGGGAAGCCTCGTTAATCGCTCTATCGTGTCGGGCACGACCGAACCGTACTCGGCTACGAGCATCTGAGCCGTGGCGACTATATGCGCCGCCTTGGCCCGGAAGAAGCCCGTGGTCCTCACGAGCGCCTCGACGTCGGCGACGTCGGCGGCGGCGAGGCTCTCCGGGTCGGGATAGGCGGCGAAGAGGCCGGGAGTGACCTTGTTCACCTGCTCGTCGGTGCATTGGGCGGATAGGATTACGGCTATGAGCAGCTCGAAGCAGCCATGGTAGTTCAACGCCGAGCCCGAGTCCGGCCAGATCGGTACGAGAGCCGAGTAGACGGCCTGGGCGAGGGCTGAGGATCGAGTTTCCATCAGCGGAGTATCGCATCGAGGCGCTACTCTCCTCAAGTATCTCCCTCGCGATAAATAGCGCATTGCGGATATGCGCGCCGCGACCTATAATAAGAACGTAGGGCGATGCCGAGACGGGCGCCGTCGCCCGTCTCCGGGGATGGATTCCCGGAACGCCGACATGGAGGAACGCATGAGAAGAACAGGAATAGCCATCGTAACGGTCATACTGATAGCCTCGGCCTCGATGACCTTCGCGCAGGGAGCGCCGGCAGCCGGCGGTACCGGCCTCGATAAGTCGGGATCGATCCGGATGGAGTCGGATATGTACCCGGTGCGCGTGGACGTGGCGCGCATCTTCGCCCACTCGCAGGGCTACAAGGTCGTATATAGGAAGGGCGAAGCGTCGTTCGCCGAGGCCTACATCCCCTCGAGCTGGTTCGTCGCCGGCGGCAAGGCCTCCATGATTCAGGGCCGCGGCCCGCAATTCCCGTACATGGTCGTGTATTACAAGGCCGACGGCAGCTTCAGCCATCTTAAGCTGTACGTTCTCCGCAATATGCGCGATTCGACCTGGGGCACCATAGAGGGCGATCCTGGCGACAGGTTCAAGGTCGAAGCCATTAAGCTGGAGTATTAACGGGCTCCTAGAGGACATCGCGCTTTTTCGCTATACTTGAGCGATCCCCGGAGCCGAGCGCGGCTTCGGGGATCGTTCGTTACTGTAACGGACGAAGGACTAAACGATCGGATCGTACATGCACATGACGCGGCTTATAGAAGAATCTGGCGTGGTAGCCTTCCTGGAACGTTATTCTACTTTTATCATAGTAGGGCATAAGGAACCTGACGGCGATTGCGTCGGGAGCCAGCTAGCCCTGGCGTCCTTTCTTGAGCGTAGGGGGAAGCGCGTCGCGCTCCTCTCCTCCGGTCCTTTCACCAGGATAGAGATAGCCGCGTACGGGCCGCGTTTCGCGTCTTCGCTAGAGCCGGGGATCGCCGACGCGGACTCGAGCGCGCTGATCGTCGTCGACTGCTCCTCGCTTTCGCGCATAGGGGCGGTGCGGGACAGCCTGCCGGAGGGCCTGCCCGTCGCGTTCATCGACCACCACGCGTCGGGAGAGGCCTCCGGCGAGGTTCGCCTCGTGGACCCCGGCGCTCCGGCAGTCACCTATCTAGTCCAGGGCGTAATCGAGGCGATCGGAGGCGCCCCGACCAAGGAGGAGGCGGAGTTCCTGCTCTTCGGGCTCTGTACCGACACCGGTTTCTTCAGGCATCTGGACGAGCGCTCCGGGCAAGTCTTCGCGTCGGTAGGCCGGCTCGCCGCCGCGGGCGCCTCGCCCAAGCGCGCCTTCGACATGATGAACGGCGGCAAGCCGTTCGCCTCGAGGAAGCTCCTGGGCGAGCTCCTGACGAGGGCTGAGACGCGGTACGGGGGTAAGCTTATCGTCACGAGCATGGACCTCGACGACCAGGAGCGCTACGGACTCGTCGGCCGGGATTCTGACATGCTGTATCAACTGCTCCTTACCGTCTCAGGCATGGAAGTAGCCGTCGTCGTGCGCCAGGAAAGCCCTACGGACTGTACCGTCGGGTTCCGTTCGAGGGAGAGCGTCGACGTGGCGGCGATAGCCGCGTCGTTCGGCGGCGGGGGGCATAGGCTTGCCGCGGGGCTCCATATTCCCGGCCAGGTCAAGGATATCGTCCAGCGAGTCTCGCTCGCCTTCGCGCCAATATTCACAGAGGATCCCATGTAACGCAGTGTAACGAATGCCTTGCGCGCGCCCGGAGCTTCGGTTCTGGGCGTTTTTTTTTCCGTTCGCGGTAGCTAGGTATTTAATCTCCCCGTATACGTTTACCGCTCGAAAGCCGATCGGCGGGCCTCGCGGGCGGGCCTCTATGTGCCTGCCGGGCGTTTCTAGGCATGGATATTGCTGATTAGCGGTGGCGACGGCGCGACTTATTTATTGATAATCAGGGGGACCGATATGGAGGGAAACGATTTAGATGAACTGGTCGGACGGAAAAAACGCGGCGAGAAAGGGCTGGAAGGCAAGATCCTCGAGCGGATAGCCGCCGACGTATATCGACGGCCTAGGCTTTACGGATTCGACTCCGAGGACGATGTCGGCGAGGTATTCGAGCGGTACTGGACCAGGATAGGCGGCTTGGCGGATCGCTACGAGGATATCGGGTACAGCTTCCACGCCTTCCTGGTCTCATCCCTGCGGTATATGGCCATGTCGATACGTAGGACCAAGGCTTGGAACCTCGATAGGGAGAACGCGCTCCAGGATGAGATCAAGGCCGAGACGCGCGCGGCGCTAGCGTCCTATCCGTTCGGGCGATCCGGTACGCGGCCGACCGGGACCTTGAAGGGCTTCCCGAGACCCGACGATACGAGCCTGACCGCCGTCGCCTTCAGGCGCCGCATCTTCTACTTATGCGTGAAGTGCGCGAATATCATCGGCGACGACGAGGCGATAGCCGTCGCCGATATCGTCGGCATAAACGTCGCCGAGCTATTGCACGTCCTAACGCTCGCGAGGTCGAGGGGCCTCGGATTGAGGTCCCGCACGGTCTCCAGGAGACGCGGACGTGACGCGGCTTGGCTCCGGATGCGCTCCTGCGGGAGGCGCCTCGCGCGGGAGCCTGACCAGGATAGGCGGCGCTACCTCGCCGACCGGATAGAGAAGGATAGGGGCCTCTATTCGAGGGCGACCAGGCTCATCTCGAGGTCATGCCCGATCCTGTCGAATAAGACGGTCGCGGAGCTGCTAGGAATTCCAAAGGGGACGGTGGATTGCGGCGTCGGGCGGGTAATGAAGCTATGCTCGACACTTACCACCGATGGCGCAGATCGGTAGAATACCCCTCGGAGGATACCATGATACTCTATATGGCCACGAATAACGCGCATAAGCTCGACGAGATCCGGCTCGCCATGCCTGGCGTCGATATACGGATTCCGAGCGATGCCGGGATCGATTTCGATTTTCCCGAGAACGAGGACAGCTTCCTCGGCAACTCGACCGGGAAGGCTCTCGCCCTATGGCGCCTCGTGCGGGCCCCCGTGCTCGCGGACGATTCTGGGCTCTGCGTGGACGCCCTCGGCGGGCGCCCGGGCGTCCTGTCCGCCCGGTACGGCTCTCTCGACGGCGTAACGCCGCTCGGAGCCGTAGAGCGCAACGATCTGCTCCTGTCCGAGATGGCCGGGGTCGGGGAGCGCTCGTGCCGATTCGTATGCTGCATGAGCCTCGTCATGTCGCCCGACAGGATATTCGTCGCCCAGGAGACCTGCGAGGGCGAGCTCCTTAAGGCCCCCCGAGGATCGGGCGGCTTCGGTTACGATCCCGTCGTCTTCCTTCCGGGCCTAGGAAAGAGCGTGGCAGAGCTCGGCGCGCGGGAGAAGAACGCCGTATCGCATCGGGGCAGGGCGATAGCGAGGATGGCGGCCGTCATCGATAGCCTGGAGCGGATGGGCTGAGGGGATAAAAAAACCGGCGAGCCCCTAAGGGATCGCCGGTCTCCGTCGGCACGGATCCGCCTTACGCGACGGCCGAGCCTATCGGCATCATTCCTTGATGCCGTACTTCTTGCGGAAGCGATCGATGCGTCCTGCGGTGTCTATGAGTTTCTGCTTGCCGGTAAAGAAAGGGTGGCAGGCGGAGCAAATTTCCACCTGAATGTTCTTTACCGTCGAACGGGTCTCAATGACATTGCCGCACGCGCACGTGATCGTCGTGAGCTCGTACTTAGGATGTATGCCGCTCTTCATCGTGATCTCCTTGCGCGCCGGTCATGCATGCCAGAATACCGGCTGTATGACGGCTCTCGTTTCTTGCCTGGACGACTCAGGAATCGCCCATGGGCGTATTCATGGATCTTAGGAAGGCCTCATTATTCTTAGTTTTGGTCATCTTGTCAATCAGCAGCTCGGTCGCCTCCAGGTCGTCCATCGGGCTTAAAGCCTTGCGCAGTATCCATATCTTCTGGAGCTCGTCCGAGGCCAGGAGCAGTTCCTCCTTGCGCGTGCTGGACTTCTTAACGTTAATGGCCGGGAAGAGCCTGCGGTCGGACATGCGCCTGTCGAGGTTTATCTCCATGTTGCCGGTGCCCTTGAATTCCTCGAAGATCACCTCGTCCATCCTCGACCCGGTGTCGACGAGAGCCGTAGCGATGATGGTCAGCGAACCGCCGCCCTCGATGTTGCGGGCGGCCCCGAAGAAGCGCTTCGGCTTGTGGAGGGCGTTGGAGTCCACGCCGCCCGACAGTATCTTCCCCGAGGTCGGCACCGTCTGGTTATAGGCGCGGGCGAGGCGGGTGATGGAGTCGAGGAGGATGACGACGTCCTTGCCGTGCTCGACCAGCCGCTTGGCCTTGTCCAGCACCATCTCCGAGACCTGCACGTGACGCGTCGCCTGCTCGTCGAACGTCGACGAGATGACCTCGGCCTTTACCGTCCGCTCCATATCGGTGACTTCCTCGGGCCGCTCGTCGATGAGGAGCACGATGAGGTAGACCTCGGGGTGGTTGGCCGTGATGGCGTTGGCTATCTTCTGGAGCAGGATGGTCTTTCCGGTCTTGGGCGGCGATACGATGAGCGCTCGCTGGCCCTTGCCGATGGGGCAGAAGAGGTTGATTATCCTCGTCGAGGTCTCCGCGGTCGTGGTCTCGAGGTTGAGCCTCTCGTTGGGGTAGAGCGGGGTAAGGTTCTCGAACGGGATGCGGTTCTGCGCTACCGCGGGCTCGTCGAAGTTGACCTGCTCGACGCGCAGCATCGCGAAGAATCGCTCGCCTTCCTTGGGGCTCCGGATCTGGCCGTACACGGTATCGCCCGTCTTGAGGTTGAAGAGCCTGATTTGCGACGGGCTAATGTAGATGTCGTCAGAGCCGGGCAGGTAGCTATTCTGAGGGGAACGGAGGAACCCGTAGCCGTCGGGCAGAATCTCCAGGGAGCCGTACGCGTAGATAATCCCGCCGCGCTCGGTGTGGGACTTGAGTATCTGGAAGATGAGTTCCTGCTTCTTGAGGACCATCATCTCTTCGTGGTTGAGGCCGGTGTTGCCTCCGAGCTCCCTAAGCTCTTTGAAGCCCATGCTCGTGAGCTCGTTGATCGATAGCCTGGATCGGGAATCGCCCTGCTCGGGCTTGACGAAATCGTCCTTGGCCTTCTCGAAGGCCTCCTGCTTGCGGACGAAGCCCGGTACGACGCCGCTTCGCCCCTCGAACCTGCCTTCGTCCTCATGGTCGCGCCTCGAGGCCTGGGCGAAGCCGGCGTGCCCGCCGTTCTGGCCGTTCTGGCCGGGATAGGCGCTCGCCGAGGAATGCTGGCCTTGCGCCGGCTGCGGGGGCTGGGCCTGAGGAGCCTCGGCCGAGGAGGCGCCTTCCTCCTGGCGGGCGACGGGCCTGCGTACGACGCGCTTCCTCGGCGCGGGCTTCTCGCCCTCGCCCTCGCTCGAGCGGTCGTCGGTCGGCGTGCCGGCCTCGTCGAGGCCTAGTTCCCCTTGGGGTTTCGCTTCGGGCGCTCCGGACGTGTCGTCCGACTGGCTCTTGCGTATTATTGCCATCGGTATTCTCCAATACATGATATGGACCGGCCGCATACGGGCATTCGGCGATATACGCCGGCTGTCATACGGTCGATAAAGGCTTGGGAGGCTTGCTTACGAGCGTCCCTGGTACTGTATATGTTTTCCGTTTCCGGTCGGAAGATACGCGGCGAACGACTGTTGGCCGCATCGCCGACGCGCTGAAAAGCGCGATCTAATTACCTTGCAGAAACGATACTCCCGCCTCGCGTGGATTGTCAAGCGCGATTGCGCTCCGCGGCGAAATCGATCATTCGCCTAATCGCGAACTCCGCGGCCGCCTCCCTGACCGCTAGCCTATCGCCCTCGAAATGAATTCGCTCGGTCGTTACGGAGTCCCGAGCGAAGAATCCGAACCATACCGTTCCTACCGGCTTCTCGTCGCTGCCGCCGCCTGGGCCGGCGACGCCGGTGATGGAGAACGCGCTCTCGGCCCGGAAGGCCTTGGCGGCCCCTCTCGCCATCTCCGCGGCCGTCTCGGAGGAAACGGCCCCGTAGCTCGATATGGTCCCGGGGAGTACGCCGAGCAGGCGCTCCTTGGCCTCGTTCGAGTAGCTGACGATCCCGCCTAGGAAGTATTCCGACGAGCCCGGTATCGAAGTGATAGCCGCCGAGGCGAGGCCTCCCGTGCACGACTCCGCGCAGGCGAGAGAAGGGCCCCGGGAGCCGAAGGCCGCGGGCAAGCCCGCCGCGGCCTCCTGGGGCGTCACGACGCCGATTCCTTCTTCGAGGCGAACGGGTCGAAGGAAGCCTCGTCCCGGACCATCTCGCAACGACCCTCGAACAGCACCCCGTCGGAGATCCTCAGCTTGGCGGTCTTCACGTTGCCCCGGACCTGGGCGCTGGAGCGGAATTCCACCCTGTCGACGGCCTCCAGGTCGCCGCGCACGGATCCGGCGACGACTATGCTCATGGCCCGTATCCGGCCGGCGTTTATGACCGCGCCCTCGTCGATGTACAGCTCGCCCTTGGCGTCGATGTCGCCGTCGAACTTGCCTCGTATCATGAGGCTGGAATCGAACCTCAGCGTGCCGGAGAAGCTCGTCGACGCTCCGAGCACTGTGGTTATGTCTGCGCCGTTCTTTATTGAGGGTGACCTCGGCATTGCTCGTTATTTCCTATTTGTGCTTCATGACGAACACGCCATCCCAATCCTCGTCGGGAGGGTCGATGGCGTAATGGTCGCAGCGGTCCAGGTATACCTTCGACGGGCCGTCGGAGGGGTCGATGGCGAGGGCCTCGGCGAAGCGCTCGGACGCGTCGGAGAACCGCAAGAGCTTGTACAGCTTCCTGCCCTCCGCGAACAGCTCTAGGACCCGTTTCTTCTCCTCGCTGATCATAGGGGCTCCTTCCGTACGGCGCGCGCCGAGCCGGCTTACCTGGCCTCGGTGCGCGGCTTGCGTCTCATGGTAGAGATATCCTGCGACTCCCGCCGGAGGCCGGACGATTCGGTCGCGAGCGGATCGATGCGGCGGGCGAGGGCTTCGAGAGCCCTCGCCGCCTCCGCGGCCAGAGCGCGGGCCTCGTCTATGCCCGTAGCCTCGGCGATAAGCCCCAGGGCCTTCTCCGTCTCGGCGATGGCGCTCGACATCTCGGCCACGGTCGCGTCTCCGAGAGCTATTCGCTTCTCCCTATTCTCGATCTGCCGTAATAGCTCGTGCGACCGGAGTACGGCCCTGATCCTGGCCAGCACCTCGGCGAAGTTGAAGGGCTTCGTGATATAGTCGTCCGCGCCCAGCTCCAACCCCTCGACCTTATCCTTGACGTCGTCGAGGGCCGAGAACATGATAATAGGGGTATCGGCGAATTCGGAATACTCGGGGGACGTCTTCAATATGCGCGTGACTTCCCACCCGCTCAGCTTAGGCATGATGTTATCGAGGATGACGAGATCCGGGCGCAGCCGCCTTATCGATTCGAGGGCCTCCTGGCCGTTCTCCGCCTTGCGGACGTCGAATCCCAGCTTCGAGAGCATGACTTCGAAGAACTCCAGATTTATCTGCTCGTCGTCGACGACCAGTATTCGCTTCTTCGTGACCACCAAGGTTCTCCGATCATAGGTGCGAGTGGTTTGTTAAAGATCGATCCGGGCTCCGGATAGCCGTGAACCGACATGGTATTTTCCTACAGGCTACCGTTCTTGTCAATGCGCAAGCTTCGCCTGCGATCCGCGGCGCAGAGCGCGACTAGGATAAGGCCTACGGCTAGCGTAGCTATGTCGCTTGCCTTGCCTATGGACTCGTAGGGCGTGGTAATCGCGCGGCCGAGTGGGACGTCCACGACCAAGGCTCCTCGCTCGAACGGCGGTAGCGCGGCCGCGACGGCGCCGTTGGACGCGATCGCCACGGTCGCCCCCGTATCGGCGGCCCGGAGCACCATCGCCCCCGTCTCGGCGGCCCGGAAGCGCGACATCGCGAGGTGCTGCTCCTGCATGCCCGCTGAGCGCGCCCACGAGTCGTTCGTCAGCACGACGAAGAAGTCGGGGGCGTCGAAAGAAGCGAAATAACGGCCGAAGGAGTCCTCGAAGCAGATGGGGGCAGCGAACGAGGCCGGGCTCGCCGTGAAGAGCTTAGGGCCGGAGCCGGGGCTCCAGAAGTTGCCGAACCGCGAGACTATCCAGCGCCTCAACGCCGGAAGGCCTGCCCAGGAGGGTAGGTACTCCGAGAACGGGACGAGGTTGACCTTGTCGTAGCGGTCCCGTATCGATCCGCCGGAGTATAGGAGCGCCGAGTTATGCTCCACGGCGCGGCGGACGTCGCCGGGGACCGCGTAGCCGTTCCCGGCGACTACGGGAGAGGGGTAGCGGCGTAAGTATTCGTCGGCCTCGGCGACGACGTCGTAGGTCGACCTGTCCGGCCGGTGCCGTAGGTGCCACTCGATAGGGGGTACGACGGCGGTCTCATGCCAGGCGACGAGGTCCGGTCCGTAGGCGAGGGCCTCGTCGCTCAGCGCCATGAGCCGCTCGAGGGCCGCGGCGTACTCGGCCGGGTTCTTCTGGCTCCGGACGCAGGGCTGCAAGAGGGCGACTCGGTACCAGCCTTCCGCGGGGGGCGCGCCCGGGGTCGCCGCCGTAGGCGCGGCCACTGACGGGCCGCCGATGCCCGAATCGGGACGGCCGGCGACGACGACAGCGAGCGCGCACGCGATCCCGAAAGCCGCCCTGAGGGCGGCTCCGGAGGCGCGGCCGGATACGGGGCCGCGGAGCCTCCGAAGGGCAGCGTACAGCGTGACGTTCGAGCCCGCGGTAGCCAAGCCTACGAGCGCGACGCCGCCTACCGAGGCTAGCCCGAGAGCGGCCGCGCTATCGGCCAGCGCGTAGGGGAGGGTGGCGTACGGGAACGCTATAAGGATAGTAGAGCGGCCTAATTCGGCCGCCGCCCAGATGAAGGCGGCGGCGGGAACGGAGAACCGGCTCTTGGCGCGTAGGACGGCGGATATGGCCGCAAGGGCGATGGAGAACCAGAACGCCCCGAGCGCGATGGCCAGGACTATGGCTCCCGGATGGTACGAGGCGAGCCATCGGCAGACGATCGCGAGGACCGCGGCGCCTACGGAAGCGCCCGCCAGGGCGCTTATTCGGGGGCGGAACCGCTCCGCGAAGGCGAGCATCGGAACGAGCGCTACGAAGGCCGAGAGCGAGAACGCTCGGCTCGAGCCCAGGAATGCGAGCGAGTAGAGCGCGATCGATGCCGCGACGAGCGCGGCGCCGACGACGCGCCTATCGGGACTAGTCGTCAGAAGCGGCGCCCTCGGCGCTCGAGGAGGCTCCTTCGGCGCCGATCTTCCAAGCTTCCTGCTTAAGCTCCCGGCCAGGGCGGAACACGGCCACGCCATGATCGGATACCGAGACCGGCTCGCCCGTCTTGGGGTTGCGAGCGCGTTTCCGGCCCTTCCGGATGCGTACCTCGAAGGTCCCGAAGCCGCGTAGCTCCACGGCCTTCTCATCGAGAATCGCCTTCTTTATTTCCTCGAATAGCCCGTCGATGAGAACGTGTATGTCTTTTCGGCCTAGCGTCGATCTCTCGTGGAGAGCGTCGATCAATTCGGCCTTCGTGACTTTTCTAGCCATGCCGCAACTCCTGAATACCGAGCCGCCACCGACCGTTCGACCGCGGAGCCTTAGGGGCTCCTCCCGATATCGTTATCGAAGCGAACGGCGAGCGAAAGGTTGGATGGGCTTACGCGCCGAGGACGTTGACGAGCCGCTGCATCCTGGACTTCTTCCGGGCGGCGGTGTTTTTCTTAATGATGCCCTTGCGAGCGGCCGTGTCGATCTGCTTGATCATGTCCTTGAGCGTCGCCTCGGCTAGATCCTTGTCCTTGCCGTGAGCCGCCGCGACGACGCGCTTGGCCGCGGTGCGGACGCTGCTCTTTACCTTCTTGTTTTGGACGCGTCGCTTCTCGTCCTGCTTATGCCGTTTCTCGGCGGATGAAAATTTGGTAGCCAAGCTATCCTCCATTCGGATTGTCGCAACTAATGTCTGTTCGACAGGAATTAACGTCGGTAGAAGAAATTACCAGAACGCTACGAGTATGTCAAGGATGCATTAGCCTACTATCGGGCCTTTACGGACCCTCTCGTCTTGTCCGGCGGCTGTCGGAACGCTATAGTCGGCGCCATGGGAACCTTCATCTTCGCTATCGCGACGCTCGCGTTAGCCGTGCTGTACGAAGCGCCGGCCTACCTTTGCAGGTTCCTGCCCCCCGGGGAGCGCAGGGGGCAGGTGGCGGATATAGCTCTACGCGCGATGGAGCGATTCATACGATGCGCGAAGTGCTATAGCGGACTCGGCCTTCTCTATGAACGGCCGGATTTCGAGCTGCCGGAGCGCTGTATCGTCGTCTCGAACCATCAGAGCCTGTTCGATATTCCAATACTGATGCATTATTTCAAGGACGATCGGCGCCTGCTATTCGTCGCCAAGAAGGAACTAGGGTACGGGATACCCCTCATCTCGAGCGTACTAAAGATCGGCGGGCATGCGCTCATAGATAGGGGCGGGCGTTCAGCCCAGTCTATGAAGGCGCTCGGCTCCTTCGCGAGGCGTTGTTCCCGGGCCGGCTTCTGGCCGTCGATTTTTCCCGAGGGCACTCGCTCCAAGGACGGGATACTCGGCAAATTCCACTCGGCCGGTTTACGGCGCATCATGGAAACAATCCCTGGCCCCCTGCTCGTCGTCGCCGTGGACGGCGGCTGGAAGGCCGCGGGGCTGGGCATGTTCCTCGCTAAGCGGCCGAGCATAGAGTATAGGGTCAAGGCTATCGCGCTCATCGAGGCGGGCCCGGATAAGACAAGCGTCGCCGACGCCTTGGACGCCTCGAGGGCCGTAATTGGGCGACAGCTGGAGGCCTGGCATGCCGAGGCGCCTCTATAGCGCTCCCCCGACGCGGATAAAAAAAACCGCCCCTACGAGGGGCGGCTTAACGCGAGCCGATCGCAGGGCCTTAGCTGAAGTCGCTGGGCCTGCGCTCGGTGCGCTTGCATTTCTCGCACTCGGCGACGTTCTTGACGCGACCGTCATCGAATAGAGTCTTCATCTTCACTTCGCCGCCGCACGGGCAATAGAAATGATGCGTGGTACTCGACGTACGAGAGTTCTTACTTACCTGTCCCATGACGAACTCCTTGGGGATATTGCCGGCCGTTTGGCGGATCCGGCCGCGCCGAAAAGCGCCCCGATATTGGATGGAGGACGGCGCCGAAGCCGGCACCCTTGCCTAGAGCACAAAATAACGCGAAATCCGATCAAGTGTCAATCGCGGAGGACCGCCCGGCCGCTCGTTCCATTATAAGACCCCCGGGTCGAGTAGCCGACCCGGGGGCGTACCACGGAAAGGAGGAACAACCCTCGATCGACGACCGAGCGATGTCGATTATGTAACAATCGGCCCCGTCCCCGGTTACACTGGAAAATCAAGTTTTTTGATTGGCCGACTGCAGCAATTCCTGGAGCTGTTCCTTGTGGTAGAGCTCTACAGAGCGGTTCTCGGCGAATTCCATAGCCGCCCTGTTGAAGCTGGAACTCGTGATGATGACGCCGCGAATAATACCCAGCTTCTTCATATTGTCCAGCAAGGAGCGGACTGCGGAGTCGTCGAGCGCCTCGGAGACCCTGAGGAAGCGGACGAGCTGGGGCTTCTTCTTCGTTCCGAGCCATTTCTCCGACTCGTTCTCCACGGTGATGAAGTCGACCCCGTTCATGGTGCCGATGACGTCCCTGACGGCGAGGTTGAGGCCCTGGGCGGCCACGAGCTTGCATAACTCGACGAATTCCTCCTGGCTACAGGTAAGGTAATCCTTCATACGGTCGTCGGTCCGGTACTCATGGTACTGGGTCAGTTTCTCGGATACGTCCCGGAATTGCGGCTTCTTCGAGTATATCTTCTCCCACTGCTCGATCGCCTTGTCGATGTTCTTTTGCTTCTCGTAGCATAGGGATAGGAAATACCTGCCGTAGAGCGTCTCCGACGCCGACTCGTCCTTGGAGAGCTTCACGGCCCGCTCGAGCTCTATGACCGCGTTGTCGTACGAGCCTTGGCTCATATACGTGCCGCCCCTCTCGACGAGGGCCTTGATCTTGAGAGCCGGGCTCTTCTGGGCCCGCTCGAACGCGAGGAGGGCCCCGGTATAGTCGTTGGATTCCTTAAGGAGCTTGCCTAGATAGTAATAGCTATCGTAGTTAGACGGGTCGGTCTTAAGGCTGGCCTCGAATTCCGCCCTCGCCTCGAGGGGGTGCTTCGTCTTATAGAGGATGACGCCTAGCATATAGTGGGCCTTGCCGTGCCGCTGATCCAGCTCGACGGCCTTCCTGGCGTACTTCACGGCTACTTCGGCCTTGCCCCGCTCGTCGAATATCCGAGCGCACTGATAGTAGTACTCGGCGTTGCGCGGATCGCCCTTGACGAGGAGAATGTACTCCTTAAGCGCCTCTTCGAGCTGGCCGAAGCGTTCGTACAGGTCCGCTATTACCCTCCTGAACTCCGGCTCCGGAATATCGCGGTCGAACTGCCCTATATCGCCTACGGTCTTCAGCTCCATGAGCGCCAGCTCGGATTTGCCTTCCGACAGATATATCTTGCCGAGATAGTAATGCGCCGCGGCGTTTCGGGGTTCCTTGGCCAGGATGGCCTTCACGATCTTGGCCGCGGCCGGGCTCCGGCCCTGCTTGATGAGATCGGCGACCGCGGAAAGGCGCTTAGGCAGCGCTATCATCCTGATGAGGAAAACGCTTAGGATGCCCACCGCTATGCCGAAGAATACTATGAGGATCACGACGAATGACATCGGCCCGCCTTAAGTTCGGTATCGAGGATGGCCCGGACGCGCTTTAAACGAGGCGCCTCTCGTGGTATCCTTGTCTATGTTAAACGAGATTTCAATGAATTTCCAGGCTGTCGCGGGGCATTACCCGCAATATCCGCGAATCGACCGCAGAGCAAAAGGCCGAACGTAACGCCGAGGAGGAACGATGCCGTCACGACCTGGCCTGAATCGGGGCGCTATGAGGCGGATAGCGTTTTTCCTCGCCGTATCGGGGGCCGTAGCCGCATCCTTCGCCTCCGAGTTCTCCGATCGCGGGATAAAGCTGTTCATGGAGAATAAGCCGCTTGAGGCCGCTCCCGTCCTCGAGGCGGCCTCCAAGGAAGCGGGAGCCGACGAGAGGGTTTTCCTATACCTAGGCATAGCGTACCAACAGCTAGGACGCTGGGACGAGGCCGTCGCGTCGTTCCGCAAGGGCCTGGCTTCCTCCGTCCTGTATAGGCATCAGTTCCTATTCAATATCGCCAACTCGTTCTACGCCCAGGGACGGAACGCCTTCGCCGTGGAGTATTACGACCAGGCGCTCGCCGCGAAGCCCGAGTACGCGCAGGCCTACCTCAATCGGGCGAACGCCAAGATGAGGCTCGGCGACCACGGCGGGGCGGTTTCGGATTATTCGCTTTTCCTGAGCCTCGAGCCGGCCTCGCCGCAGGGCTCGGAGATCAGGCGCCTCATCGACCTGCTCGGGTCTAAGGCGGCCGAGGCCGATCGCGTTAAGGCCGAGGCCGAGGCGCGCCTGCTGGCCGAGGAACGAGCCAAGCAGGCCATGCTCGACGAGGTCGCGCGCTCCCTTATGGAAGCGGCCGAGGCTACGACGAACCTCTCGGCCGGTTCAGGCGATACGCAGGGCTACGACTCTGACCTGTCTCTCGACGACTGATAGTCGGAACGTCTTTCCGGAGGGCACTACACGTGATAGAACAGAAGAAGAAGACCTTAACGTACGCCGCTATCGCCATAGGCGCCGTACTAGTGATCGCCCTCGTCGCGGCCCTGGCCATAGGCGGCGGCTCGCGCGCCAAGGGCCGCGAGCGGACCAATATGCTGTCCCTCGCTCGGGAGTATATAGATCGCGGGGACTACGATCGAGCGCTCGACATACTGGATAGCCTCATCATCAAGGACTCTGGCGACTCCGACGCCAGGGCCCTGCGCGACGACGCCCTAGGCAAGAAGACTTCGGCTAAGGCGGCGGCCGAGGAAGCCGCCGCGCGCGCCGCCAAGGCCGGTACCGACGACGCGGGAGCCCTCGCCCAGAGCCTCGGCGAGCTCGGCAAGACGCTCGAGAGGACGGCGTCGACGGTCGCCCAGGGCGCGTCGCAGAAGACCCAGCCCGCCCAGTCGGCGGCGAGTTCCGAGGCCGCGGCCGCGGCCGCTCGGAAGGCGGATGACGACGCCCGCGCCAAGGCGGAGGCCGAGGCCGAGGCGGCGCGGAGGAGGGCGGCCGAGGATGAACTGGCGCGCAAGAGCCAGGAGACGCGCGCCAGGATGGAGGCCGTGAACGCCCTCGTGAAGGCCGGGCGCGCCTCGATATCGTCCGGCGACTACGGGTCGGCGAAGTCGTCGTTCGACGACGCGGTGGGCTCGCTCCCTCCCGGAGAGGCCAAGTTCGCGGCCCAGACCTTCGCCGACATAGCGGAAGGCTACTACGACGGCTACAAGCGCTCTCCTGCCAGCGCGGAGGGGCTCGAGGCGGTCAAGCAGGCCCAGCGCACGGCTCAGGAGGCGATTAGGAGCGACTCGTCGGACGCTCGCCCCCACTATACGCTCAGCAAGATCTATAACGATTTCCAGAAGCCCGACCTCGCCCAGAGCGAGCTCGAACAGGCCGTGAAGCTCGATCCCAATAACTACCTCTACGCCTACGAGCTCGGAAAGGCCTATTTCAGGGTCAAGAAGTACCCGGAGGCGCAGCGCGCCTTCGAGTCGATAACGGTAAAGCTAAATCCTAAGTACGAGCCGGCGTTCTTCAACCTGGGAATGACGTACCGCGCGATGCGCAACGATCAGGCTGCGCTCGGAGCCTTCGGCGGGGCCTTGAGGCTCAAGCCCGATTACGTCCGGGCCCATGTCGAGACGGCGCGCATCCTCGCCTCCAAGGGGGATTCGGCGGGCGGCGTCAAGTCGTACCTGGCGGCGCTGTCGTTCGAGCCCGACAACGCCTCGGCCCTCCGAGAGCTCGGCGTGGTATACGACTCGGCGGGCAAGAGCGCCGAGGCGGAGAAGGTCTTCGAGAAGGCCTTCTCCCTGGCCCCCGACGCGTTGACGAGCTATAACCTCGCCAAGGTCAAGTACGACCTCGGCAAGGCCGCGGAGGCGCTCTCGTTCGCGCGCAAGGCGGTCGATATGGCTCCGTCCGTCGCCCTCTACCACTACCTCGTGGGATTGACGGCCGAGAAGGCCGGCGACGTCGACGCCGCCTTGCTCGCGTACGCGAAATCCGCCGAGCTCGACAAGAAGGCCGTCGACGCGCGCGTCAACCTGGGCCGCCTGTACCTGGAATCGGGCTTCGCCGATAAGGCGCTCGCGGTGCTCGAGGAGGCGTACAGGATAGAGCCCAAGTCGCTCGAGGCTAACAATAACCTGGCCAACGCCTACGGCACTAAGGCGCTGTTCGAGAAGAGCGTGTTCCATTACGAGGCGGCCCTGGCCCTATCGCCGCGCGACGCGACGATTCGGATGAACCTGGCCCGGGCGTACGTGCAATCGGGAGCGCTGCCCAAGGCTCGGGACGCCTACGTCGAGCTATTAAAGCTCGCCCCGGCTAACTGGGAGGCTATGTACGAGCTGGGCAAGGTGCACCTATCCTCCGGCGACGCGGCGGCCGCCAAGAAGACGCTGTCGGAGCTGCTCGCCAAGAAGCCCGACTTCAGGGCCCGGGCGGAGGTCGAGACGATACTGGCCGGTCTCTAGACGATACTGGCCGGTCTCTAGACGATGCGCCTGACGGCGCGGAACAGGTCCTCTCGGCTCATCCTGTGCCATATTGGCCTGCCGTGGGGGCAGCGAGGCTCCGGGAGGCGGAGCGCGGCCTCGATCAGGGCGACCGCGCCCGTCTCGTCGAGCTCGTCGCCGTCCTTGATCGCAGCCTTGCACGCGGCCTGGGCCGCTGTCTCCCGCAATAGCTCGGAGGGATCGGGCCTCGAGCGCAGGAGCTCGAAGACCGCGCCCGTCATGGCTTCCGGCATCATGGCGGGCGCCGCCTCGAGCATCCACGAGCGGCCTTCCCTGACCAGGCGGAATCCAGCGGCGGCGAGCGCCGGCACCGAGGCGGCGATGTAGGCGTCCTCGGCGTCCGACTCAGGCTCGAAGACTACCGGTACCAGGAGCTCCTGGGACACGGCGCGGCCGGCCATGATCTCGTCGTACAGATAGCGCTCGTGGGCCGCGTGCTGGTCGAGGAGCACGAGCTCGTCGCCCTGCTCGAAGGCGAGGAACACCCCGAGCGCCCTTCCGAGGTAGCGGAAGCCGTCGCCTCGCGGACTAGCGGCCTCGCGTCCCTCCGCCTCGCTTCCCTCCGCCTCGCGGCCGTACCTTCGCGGGGCTTCCCTGGCCTTCGCGGCCGCCTCGGCCATGGCCGGCCATGAGGAGCGATCGGCGATCCCGCCTATATAAGGGCGTTCCCGAGCCTCGGCGTAACCTGGGCCGCCGGTTAGCACAGCCGCCTCCAGGCCGGGAAGCTCGGAGCCGTAGGCCGGGCCGGATCCAGGGCTTCGGAGGGCGGCGAGCGGGCTGGCCATCCTATCCCGATTTCCTAGGTAATCCCGAACGGCCCTAATGAGGCCTGAGCGTATTTCGTCGATATTCTTGAGCCTGACTTCTTTCTTGGCCGGATGGATGTTGAAGTCGGCGAATTCCGGGTCCACGTCGACGAAGGCGTACGCGAAGGGCCAGGCTCCGCCAGGCAAGGCGCCCCTATACGAGTATTCGAGGGCCTGGGCTATGCCGTACTCCTGGACTCTCCTGCCGTTGACGAATACCTGTACGCCGCGCCTGTCGGGCCTGTAGACCTCGGGCAGGCCGGCGACTATCCTGGCCTTGAAGCCGGTCCCGGAGGCTGAAAGCTCCCTGAAGAACTCGGGCGGCTGGTCGGGAGCGCTCGCCGCCAAGGTCCTTTCCACCAGGCCCGAGGGCCGTAGTACCAAGAGCGGCTTAGCCGCCGAGGATAGGCGGAACGCGACCTCGGGGAAGGCCATGGCCTTGTCGACGAGCACGGCTCGGCACGCGGCGGCCTCGGCGGCGGGGCGTTTCAGGAATTTCTTCCTGGCCGGGAATGAGGCGAACAGGTCTCGAACCGTCACGGCCGTGCCCCTGGAGCCCTTGGAGGGGACGATGGAAGCGCGGCCGCCCGGCTCCGACTCGAGCCTCCACGCCGCATCGTCGCGAACGGCGCTGACTATCTCGAGGCGAGCCACGGCGGCTATCGACGACAGCGCCTCGCCGCGGAATCCCAGCGTCGACAGGGACAGCAGGTCGTCGAGCTCCCGGATCTTCGAGGTGGCGTGGGGCAGGACGGAAAGGGCCAGGTCGGCCTCGCCCATGCCCGAGCCGTCGTCCACGACCCTGAGCCTGTCGGCGCCTCCGCCGTCCATCTCCACGGCGATGGAGCGGGCGCCGGAATCGAGGGCGTTGTCCAGGAGCTCGCGAAGGGCCGCGGCCGGCCTGTCGATTACCTCGCCCGCGGCTATGCGCTTGGCCACCTCGGGCTCGAGCACCCGTATCACTGAAGCATCCATAGGATACGGTATACACCGCGAGGCCGGGATTGTCACGTCGGAGGGCGGAGGGCGGCGAAAAGAAAACCCGCCCCCGAGGGGGCGGGCCGGGCGCCTCTGCGAAGGCTCCTAGAAGTGGAGGCGGGTCTCTAGCGTGATAGTCGGCACGATAACCGGCTTCGTCTTCTCGGCGTCGCTATACTGCACGTTCCCGCCCGCGTCGCGCTCGACGGCCGTCGAGACGACGACGGCGAGGTCCAAGTTGGGAGCCCCGGGTATCGGTAGCGATAGTTCGCCCGAGAACGTGGTGTTCTCGTCGAACAGGGTAGCCCCTCCGGCCGCGATCGACCTTACGAAGCCCTTGCGCTCGTAGGCGATGGAGCCTGCGAGGTCGAAGACGGGGATAAGGCCCTTCTTGATGGCGAGGACCGCCTTGAAGTAGTCGTCGCTGGTAGAGAGGAGCTCGTCCAGGCTCGTGGCGTCTGCCGACCAGGGCCAGAAATATCCCAGCGTGAACGTCAGCTTGTCCTTGAGTATGGCCGCTCCGCCCTCGCCGTAGACTCCCATCATGCTCGGAGACTGGTCAATGGGGGTCGCGCCGGACAGGTAGCCGGCCCATTCCGCTACCAGCGCGGATCTCCTGCGCTCGTAGCCGGCGTCGAAGAACGCCGGGCTGAAGGCGCCGGTGAAATAGCGGTACTCCAGGCGCCAGTCGATGAACAGCACGTTGCCTATGAATCCCGAGGCGGCGCCCCAGTTCTTCAGCTCGGAACCCGTCCATACCATGTCGTAGCGCAAGCCCGCGGCTCCGGCCCCGGTATCGCCCGCGCGCACGTACGGGACCATCGCGGCTCCGTCGGCGAATAGCCTGAGCCCGAAGGCGTCGCTCGTTACGATGGGCAGGTCGAGGTCTAGCCCGGCGCCTATGAATACCGGGTCTCCGTAGGATTCAGCCGTGGCGGCGTCCATGTCGGAGGCGGGAGCCAGGTCGGCGGCGCCCGAGAGGCCGATGGCCAGCTTGAAGTCGGGGATCGGCCGTACGAACAGCCTGCCGCCCACGACCTGATTGTCCGTCAGGTCGTTGGTCAGGGCCTCGAAGCCCCAGCCGCCGGCGTCGACGCCTAGGTTGAGGCCGATCCGCCTGATGGACGGGAAGTCCGAGTCGTTGGCGTAGTTCCTCATGATGAGGCCGTGGCCTATCGTGAAGCTATTCAAGTTGCCTATCTTGAGGAAGAACGGATCGACGAGGGGCTCGCCGTATTCTATGAACTTGATCTTGAGGGCCAAGTCCGTGGCGGCGTCGGCCAGGGCGGCGCCCCAGGTATCGGCCGTCCAGCCCTTGTCGAAGCCGAAGGACCACTCGTCGTTGCCTTTGGGCCTATACCAGGTAGCGGGGTCGAACAGGTCGCTCGAGTAGATTATTGGGATATAGAGGCCGGTCTTGAGCTTGCCTATGGCGAAATTCGGCTGCAGGACCGCCTTGGCCCAGGTATCGCCGTTTATGGTGACCGAGCCTATCTCCATGCCCAGGACGTCGCGTAGCCAGTCGAGCACGGCGTTCGCCGCCTTATCCTCGCGCGCGGCGGGTTCGGGCTTGGCCGGCTCCTCCGGTTCTGCCGCGGAGAAATCGGACGCGACGGCGTCGGACGGGCTGGCCGCGGCCGCCTCGGCGGGTTTTTCCTCAGCTACGGCGTCCTCCGCCTGGACGGGCAGGCGCTCCGCGGGAATATCCAGGTCGCCGTATTCCTCGGCCAGCTGCTCGGGCGTGAACGGCGAGGCGACGAGGCCCTTGAAGAAGTCGGCGAACTGGCCGGCGCCTACCATGATGGCCCCCGCTATGGAGTCGCCCTCGCCTCGGCCGCCGAACTCCACGGCGCCCTTGGCCACGAGGAGCATGGCCTTGGCGCCTTCCTCGAAGGACATGGAGAAGTCGGTGCCGCGGACGCCGGCCACGGTGCTCGAGGTGAATATCGAGTACTGCGAGCCCTTGGCGGCGACGGTGCGGAGCTTGCCCGCCACCAGGGTGAAGCCGTTCTGCTCCTTCTGCGGGGTGGCCAGGCCCTCGACCCTGAAGGTGGTCATCTTGGCGAGCTTGATGACGGTGCCGTTGGGCTTGAGCGTAAGCTCGACGCTGGTGCCGGCGCCCGTCTTGACGGTCGATCCGACCGGTATCGCGTCGCCCTCCATGATGGAGCCGCTCTTATAGCTGAAGGCCGTGGAATCGGGATAGACGACGTCGAGGTTGTCGCCGTCGACGAACTCCAGGATCAGCGATTGCTGCGCCTGGGCGGCCGACATCGTAACGCCCGCGAGAGCTAGGGCCCCCGCTATCATCCATGTCTTGAAACGCATGCCGTCTCCTCCTCTTGGCGTCAGAATTTGATTGAGCTCTGCAGGCTCGACGTGACGTCGAAGCCGTTGCCGCTCGCGCTATCCGGGTTGTAGCGCAACGAATACAGGAGCGTGAACACCGCGGCTCCCGTCTTATAGTTGAAGGCGGCGGTGATGACCGCGTCGCTCGGGTCGACGAGGTCGGCGAAGAACCCGTTCTCCTTGCCTAGGAAGTACTTGTCGTACGAGCCCGTCACGAAGAAGCCGCCGAGCACGCCCTCGGCCATGCCTATGACGCCGCGTAGGTGGGGGTATTCGGCGGAACTGGCCGTCGCTATCGCGGGAGCCGCCTTGAAGGGGCCGTCTACCGAGACGCTGAAGTACAGCTTATCCTCGAGGAGGCTGGCGCCCGCCTTGGCGAGCCAGCCCGCGAAGCCTTCCCCCGTAGGGGCCGTATTCATGAGCGCGGCCTTCTCGACGCGGAACAGGTCGTAGTTGGCGTCGAAGTACACGGGAGAGAACCCGGCGCCCAGGAGCCTGAGCTGGACCCCGTAGGTGATGACGCTGACGAGGCGTCCGCCGGCGCCCACCATGAAGCCCGTCCTCTGGTTAGGCTCGAAGGCCAGCTCCGAGAATACGGCGAGAGGGAAGGCCTTGCCGGTCAATACGGGGAGGAACAGGTCCGCGCCCATGACGGTCAGCGGATCGAAGGCGACGCTCGATGCGAGCCCCGCGACGCCGCGATCCATCGCTATCGTGCCGCCGACCTGGAGGTTCTCTAGTATAGGCAGGCCCGTCGTCACGAGCGGCCTTACGAAGAGCCTGCCGCCGAAGACGTCGAATTTGGCCAGGTTGCCGGTAAGGAGCTCTATTCCCACGTAGGGGAAATCGAACAAGGACCCGTCGAGCCCTACGTCGAGCCCGAAGACGCGCTGGGCGGGCAGGAACTTGGTATTGGAGTACTCGCCTACGATGAAGCCGTTCCCCAGCGTCAGGTCGTCGATGGAGCCGAGCTTGACGTAGAGCGGCTCTCCCCTGAGCCCGTAGCGGAAATACATGATCTTGGGCAGGTAGAGGTCGAGGATGCTCTTGCCCGAGCCGTCGTAATCCGGGATCCAGTCGCCGGGGAATATCTCTATCGCCGTGTCGGCGTCCGGCATCAGCTTGAAGCGGAGCGTGAAGTCGAACCCGATGCCGAAGGGCCCGACGGCCACGTCCGGCTGGAAGCCGAGGCTATTCCAGGTCACCGGTTCTCCCGCGGAATTGATGAGGACGTCGGTGCCGAGCGATATTCCGGCCTGGAAACCGAATCCTCCAGAGTCGCCCGTCTCTTCGGCGAACGTCAAAGGAACTATTACGCACAATGCCGCTATCATTATGAAGGCTTTCTTCATCGTCGGCTCCTCCTCGGGCTCGTATCAGTATCTATCCTTTTTAGTATAGCTCTTTTTGACTTGAAAATCACCTGCATGCTATGGTGTGGTCCGTCGAAGGAAATTCGGCGGAAGGTGGCACGGTATGCAGTTTTTTAAAAGGCTCGAGGCGGCTTGGACGGAACGAGGTACGGCGCTCTGCGTCGGCCTGGACCCGCGGCTCAGGCCCGGAGAGGGCGCCGACGACCTGTATAGGCGATCGAAGGCCATCGTCGACGCGACCGCGCGCTACGCCGCGTGCTTCAAGCCCAACGTCGCCTTCTACGAGGCCTTCGGGGCCGCCGGCATCGACGCGCTCGTCCGGCTGGTCAAGAGCGTCCCGGACGGCGTCCCCGTGCTCCTCGACGCGAAGCGCTGCGACATCGGACCCACCGCCGAGGCGTACGCCAAGGCCTGCTTCGAGGCAATAGGGGCGGACGCGGTTACCCTGAGCCCGTACATGGGGCGCGACGCCGTCGACCCGTTCCTGGCGTACGAGGACAAGGCCGTTTTCCTCCTGGCGCGGACGAGCAATCCCCGTGCCGGCGTCTTCCAGGACGTCGACGCGGGCGGCCTGCCCCTGTACGCCCTCGTGGCCAGGGAATGCTCCTCGTGGTCCGATAGGGTGGGCCTCGTGGCCGCGGGCAACGACGTCCAGGGCATGGCGGTCGTCCGCGCGGCCGCGCCGGGCGCGTGGCTCCTCGCGCCCGGGATAGGCGCGCAGGGCGGCGATATAGCGACGGCCTGGAAGGCCGGGGCCAGGAGCGACGGCATGGGCGTGTTGCCCGTAGCCGCCAGGAGCGTCGCCGAGGCCGCGGATTCGGGCGCCGCCGCCGCCGACCTGGTAGCGTCGATGAAGAAGGCCGCCGAGGGCGCTACCCGCGCGACAGGCGTCGGCTTCGACGGGGCGACGCTCTTAAAGAAGCGCATCATGAGAGGCCTCCTCGATACCGGCTGCTTCAAGACCGGCTCGTTCGTGCTGAAGAGCGGAAAGACCTCCCCTTTCTACATAGACCTGCGCCGAGTCATATCCGACCCGTCCCTGCTCGACGCGGTGGCCCAGGCCTACGCGCTCGCCTCGGAGGGCGCCGCCTACGATAGGGTGGCGGGCATACCCGCGGCAGCCCTTCCCCTGGCCACCGCGACGTCGATGCGGCTGCGCGTCCCGATGGTATGGCCTAGGATGCCCGCCAAGGACCACGGCACGGGCGTCCGCGTCGAGGGCGCCTTTAATAAGGGCGAGCGGGCGCTGCTCCTAGACGACCTCATCACGACGGGCACGTCCAAGATTGAGGCCATAGAGATCCTGAGGGGCGAGGGCCTCGTCGTCGAGGACCTGGTCGTTTTGATAGAGCGAGGGAAGCAGGGTAGGCGGGACATGGAAACGGCTGGCGTAAGGCTCCGCTCCTTCATGCACGTCCGCGAGCTGTTCGCGCTGTGCGAGGAGCTCGGCACCATAGACCGCGCCGAGAGGGAGCGCCTCGAGGCTTTCGCCGACGCCGAATAGGCGCGCGGGCCCCGGGCGCCTATCGTCCGGGGGCCCGCGGCAGGTCCCGCGGCCTCGAGCGGGCGACTATATCCTGCAGCGTCATGCTCACGAGGAACGAGTCTATATGCGCCGCCAGCTCCTTCCAGACGCTTCCCGCGACGCAATCGGCTACCCTGTCGCAGCCATCCTCCGTTCCGGGGCCGGAACAGGAGGAGAGGAACATGCCCTCGCCCGAGGCTGAAACGATATCCCGGAGCAGTATCTCCGATAGAGGCTTGGCGAAGAAGAATCCGCCTCCCGGCCCGCGAACCGACGATATAAGCCCGGCCTTCCGGAGCTTGAAGAAAATCTGCTCTAAGAACTCCGGGGAGAGGCTCTCAGCTTCGGAGAGAGTCTTTATAGAGACGGGCGCGGTTCCGCTGCTCAGCCTCGCGAGCGCTATCGCCGCCCGAAGCGCGTAGCGTCCCTTCGTCGTTATTCTCATTTTGTTCTCCCGATCGTCGATTATTCCTAGTAATACTGGTAGAACCGATCCTACTATGGATTATACTTTAACGGAAGAATAATCCGAGGGTCTATACGGGAGGGATATCGATGTCCACGCGAGTAGGTGACGAAAGTCTAGTCGAGGAAGCCAGGCGAATCATCGCCTTTAAGTTCATGTCGGACGTCGAGGCGGGCGACCTTCTAGGCGTATCGTCCATAGTCGAGGCCCAGGAAGGCCAGCAGATAGTAGCGCAGGGCGAGGAGGGCTCGAGCCTGTTCGGGATCCTCGAAGGCTCGGTCGCGGTCTCCGTTACGGCCGAGGAGGGTAGGGACGTCTATATGAATACGCTCGGGATCGGGGACATCTTCGGGGAGGCCGGGCTATTCATGAACGTCAAGCGCACTGCCACGGTCACGGCCACCTGCGACTCGTCGATCCTGAAGATACAGCGCAAGGATTTCGCCCGCTTCATCAAGATGCACCCCGAAGCGGGCAATAAAGTCCTGCTCGTGTTCATCTATAGCCTGCTACGGAAGCTCAGGATGGCTAACGAGGAGCTCGCATTCGAGCGCAAGGGCGATTTCGGGCAGGCCGACGTCGACGCGATGATGGCTAGCCTCTTCGGGGACAAGGACTAGGGAAGGAAAAGGCCCCGACTAGCCCGTACGCCGCCCGCGCTTCTCGCCGGCGGCCTTGATCCTCGCGACGGCCCTGGCGACGGCCTTCCTCGATTGGGCGCGTATCCAGGGCGGTGACGCGGGGGACAGACGTTCCTGGGCGCGCTGCAGCGCGGCCCTCGCCCTCTCGACGTCCACGTCCGATGACATCTCGGCCGAATCGACCATGATGGTGGTCGCCTCGGGCTTGATGCGCGCGAAGCCCTCGCCGATAGCCGCGGACCAGTCCCCCGAATCGCCCGAGACGCGTAGCACGCACGGCTCTACGGGTACCACCAGAGGCTGGTGGCCCGCGAGCACCTCGAGCTCGCCGTCCTCGGTCGCGAAGACCGCGGACCGGGCCCTGGCTCCGTGGAAGCGGCCGTACGGGGTCACGATCTCGAGCGCGAAGCTAGCCATCTCGAGGCCCCTTCACAGGTTCTTGGCGCGGCCGCGCGCCTCGTCGATATCGCCGACCATGAAGAAGGCCTGCTCCGGTACGTCGTCGCACTCGCCTTCGACAATCTCCTCGAACCCGGCTATCGTCTTCTCGATGCCGACGTAGCGCCCCGCCATGCCGGTGTACTGCTCCGCCACGTGGAACGGCTGGCTGAAGAAACGCTGGATCTTGCGCGCCCGGTACACCGAGCGCTTGTCCTCGTCCGACAGCTCGTCCATGCCCAGTATGGCTATTATGTCCTGCAGCTCGCGGTAGCGCTGTAGCGCCGCCTGGACCTTCCGGGCCACGCCGTAGTGGCGCTCCCCGACGATGCGCGGGTCGAGCACGCGGCTCGACGAAGCCAGCGGGTCGACCGCGGGGTAGATGCCCAGCTCGACTATGCGGCGGCTCAGCACCGTCGTCGCGTCCAGGTGCGCGAAGGTCGTGGCCGGGGCCGGGTCGGTGATGTCGTCGGCCGGTACGTAGACTGCCTGGACGGAGGTTATGGAGCCTTTCCTGGTGCTGGCGATGCGTTCCTCGAGAGCGCCCAGCTCGTTGGCGAGGGTGGGCTGGTAGCCTACGGCGCTGGGGATCCGCCCGAGCAGGGCCGAGACCTCGCTGCCGGCCTGGATGAAGCGGAATATATTGTCGATGAACAGGAGCACGTCCTGGCCCTCGACGTCTCGGAAGCGCTCCGCCATCGTGAGCGCGGACAGGGCGACGCGCATGCGCGCCCCCGGCGGCTCGTTCATCTGCCCGAAAACCAGGGCGGTATTGGCTATGACGCCGGACTCCTTCATCTCCCGCCACAGGTCCGCCCCCTCGCGGCTCCGCTCGCCGACGCCCGCGAATACCGAGAAGCCGGAGTGCTCGGCGGCGATGTTCCTGATCAGCTCCATGATGATGACGGTCTTGCCGACGCCGGCGCCCCCGAAGAGGCCTATCTTCCCGCCCTTCAGGTAGGGGGCCATCAGGTCGACGACCTTGATGCCGGTCTCGAGTATCTCGGCCGACGGCTTCTGGTCGGATAGGTCCGGCGCTTCCCTGTGGATGGGCGCCCGCTCGGCGTCCACCGGGGGGCCGCCGTCTATCGTCCTGCCTGTCACGTCGAACATCCGCCCCAGTACCGCGGGGCCCACGGGCACGGATATGGGGCCGCCCCTGGCCACGGCTCGCGTCCCCCGGGAAAGGCCCTCGGTCGCGTCCATGGCGACGCATCGGACGGACCCCTCGCCGACGTGCAGGAGCACCTCGGCGATCAGGGGGCGGTTCCCGTCCCCGCCTATCTCCACCGCGTCGAGTATGGCCGGAAGGCCGCCCGGGAACCGTATATCTACGATGGGCCCCGCTACGCGGACGACCGATCCTATTAACTCCTCCATCGCGTTTCCTTTCAGCCGGTCACGGCCGCTGGGCGGCCGCGCCCGCGACTATCTCGCTTACCTCGGCGGTGATAGCCGCCTGCCTCGCCCTGTTATAAGAACCTGTCAGGCGGGCGATCATCTCGCCGGCGTTCCTCGACGCCGAGTCCATAGCCGACATGCGCGCCGATTGCTCGCTGGCGAAGGCCTCGACTAGGGCGCCGTAGACCACTCCCTTGACGAAGAACGGCACGAGGCGCGCGAAGACCGACTCCTCGTCCGGCTCGTACGAGTAGGATCCTGACGCCTCCTTGGCGGCCCGGGCGCGACGGGATATCGGGCGGGCCGCGGCGAGCGCCTCCCGCTCGAGGGGCAGGACCCCGATGAGTTCCGGGACCTGCTTCACGGTGGAGATCATGTTCGTGTAGGCGACGCGGAACTCGTCCACCCGTCCGGAGAGGAAGAGATCGACGGCGAAGGCCGCTATATCCTTGGCCTCGTATACCGTGGGCTCCTTGCGCGAGACCGAGAAGTCTTCCATGAGGACGTAGTCGCGCTTCATGAAATGACGCTTGCCTATGGCCCCGACGGGTATCAGTATCGATCCTGAGGGGCAGGAATCCTCGACGAAGCGGATGATCGCGGCGTTGTAGGCCCCCGCGAGGCCCCGGTCGGAGGTGATCACGAGCGTGGCGATCCGGCGGGACGGCTTCCGCGCCCTCTTGTCGAACCACGTCCTCGCGGCGTGCTCGGAATGGTCGACGATATCCGCCATCGCGGCCCTCACCGCCTCGAAGTACGGAACCGTCTCGTCCAGGCGCCTCCTGGCCTTGCGGAGCTTGGCCGTCGATATCAGCTTCATGGCCGAGGTCACCGTCAGGGTCTGCGAGACGCTCTTGATCCTCGACCGGACGTCGCGCATCGATTCCATGCGCTACTCGGCTTTCTTGAGGCCGGCGAGCTCCTCGAACCCGGCCTTGAGGCCGGCCTCGGACTCGGCGTCCATGTCGCCCGAGGCGTCGATCCGCGCCAGTATCTCGGGCTTGCGGTACTTGAAGAACCTGAGCGACTGCTCTCGGAACGCGGCGACGCCCTCGGGCTTCGTGCCGGCCAGATACCCGCCGGCGGCGGCGTACAGGAGCACAATCTCCTCCGAGAGCGCCATGGGCTCGTACTGACCCTGCTTCAGAAGCTCGACGAGCCTCTCTCCGTGCTCCAGCCTGTCCTGGGTCGCCTTGTCCAGGTCTGAGCCGAATTGCGCGAAAACCGCCAGCTCGCGGTACTGCGCCAGGTCTATCCTGAGCCTGCCCGCGAGCTTCCGCACGGCCTTGCACTGGGCCGACCCGCCGACGCGCGAGACGGAGAGGCCCACGTCGACCGCGGGCCTGACGCCGGCGTAGAAGAGGTCGCTCTGGAGGAAGACCTGGCCGTCCGTTATCGATATCACGTTGGTCGGTATATACGCGGATATGTCCCCGCCCTGGGTCTCGACTATGGGAAGGGCGGTCATCGAGCCGCCGCCCAGCGCGTCCGAGAGGCTCGCGGCGCGTTCCAGGAGCCGTGAATGCAGGTAGAAGACGTCCCCCGGGTAGGCCTCGCGGCCGGGCGGCCGCCTCAGGAGCAGCGAGAGGGCGCGGTACGCGACGGCGTGCTTGGAAAGGTCGTCGTAGACGACGAGGACGTCGTCGCCGCGCTCCATGAAGAACTCGGCTACCGCGCACGCGGAATACGGAGCCAGGTACTGGAGCGCGGCCGACGTCTTGGCGGTGGCCGCGACGATGACGGTATACTCGAGGGCCCCGGCCCGCCTGAGCGTCTCTATGACCTGGGCGGTCGTGCTCGCCTTCTGGCCTATGGCCGCGTACACGCAGACGACCCCGGTGCCTTTCTGGGCCAGGACTGCGTCAACCGCGATGGCCGTCTTGCCCGTCTGCCTGTCCCCTATAATGAGCTCCCGCTGGCCTCGGCCGATGGGTACCATCGCGTCTATCGCCAGCGTCCCCGTCCTGAGCGGCGCGCCGACGCTCTTGCGCTCGACGACCGAGGGAGCCTTCTTCTCTATGGGCATGGTCCTGTCGGCGATCACGGCGCCCATGGCGTCAAGAGGGGTCCCTAGCGGGTCCACGGTCCTCCCGAGCGACGCCTGGCCGACCGGTATCTCGGCCGCCTTGCCGAGGCGCCTGGCCGTCTCTCCCTCGCGCACGGCGTTCTCGCCGTAGAGCAGCACGACGCCGACGTCGTCGGAGTCCAGGTCGAGCGCCAGGCCCAGGGCGCCGGAGTCGAACGAGACCAGCTCCCCGTACTCGACGCCGTCGAGCCCGTAGATCCTGGCGATGCCGTCGCCCGCGCTCAGCACGGCGCCTATCTCGTCTCGCTCCACGGAGCCCTCGTAGGACCGGGCCCGCTCGAGGAGGATCCTCGCTACGTCTTCGTGTAGGCTGTTCATGCCGGACCTCCGGATCCCGCCGCCGGCCTATCCAGCGGCTTGGCTAATTCCTTACCTAGCCGGCGGAGCCTCCCCGAGACGCTCGCGTCGTATCGGATAGATCCCGCCTCGAGCCTGAAGCCGCCGAGCAGGCCCGGATCCACGCTCTCCGTCGCGGTTATCCGGGAGAGCCTCGGGTCGGCCGATCTCCTATAGGCGGTCCAGGCGCCGAGTACCGCCGCCCTCGTCTCCTCGTCCAGGGGCCTCGCGGCCTCGATGCGGACGCGCTCTATGCCTCGCCGCTCGTCGAGCCCCCGCCGGTACGCGGCGGAGACGGCCGGGATGAGCCCGGCGGCGCGCCTGCGGACGACGAGGGTAACGAACGCGGCCCAGGTCTCGTCGCCGGGAACCAGGGCGGATAACGACTCAATCTTCAGCTCAGAGCCGACGCGGGGGTCGTCGAGGAACCGGGCCGCCTCCGAGAACCCGGCCCGGCGATCCCTGATAGCCTCGCCCGCCGCCTCGAGCGCCGTCGCGCGCGCCTCGGCGTCGTCGTCGCCGTGACCGGCGTCGCCGTGACCGGCGTCGCACATGAGCAAGGCCCTGGCCCAGGCGTTCGGGTCACGCATCGCTACGCTCCCCCGTCCCGCCCAGCTCGCGGATGAATTCGAGCGCCGCTAACCGCTCGGCCTCGCCGTCGAGCCCCTTTCGGGCGGCTACGCTGGCCGCGGCTACCGCGATGCCGGCTATCTCCTCGGCGAGCTGGTCGCGGGCTCGCGCTACCTCGAGCGCCGAGCGCTCCGCCGCCCGCCGCAGCGCGGCCTCGGCCTCCCTCTCGGCCTCCGCGACTATCTCCCTCGAGCGTACCGCGGCCCTGTCCTCCGCGTCCCGGAGCACCCATTCGGCCTCCTCGTCGGCGTTCGTGATGAGGTCGTCGTACCGCTGCCTCATCTCCTCGGCCGAGCGCTTGACCGAGGCGGCCTCGTCTACGTCCCGCCGTATCCGCTCGGCGCGATCGTCCATGAAGGCGCGTAGCGGCTTCCACAGGAGCTTCCTCAGGACGAGGTAGAGCACCGCGAGGTTGGCCACGGTGATGAAGAAGGTAACGGAGAACGATAGCATGCCGCCCCCGGCCCCTTACCTGAACAGGAGTATCAGCGAGACGACGAGGCCGTATATCGCCGTGGATTCGGCGAGGGCCACGCCTATGAAGAATATGCCTTGGATCTTGCCCGAGGCCTCCGGCTGCCTGGCTATCGACTCGGCCGTCTTGCCGGTCGCGATGCCGATGCCCAGGCCCGCCCCGACGCCAGAAAGTACCGCGACGCCGGCGGCGATCAGCGCGATGCTCGTCTCATTCATGTGCTTCCTCCATGTGTATCGCTTCTCCGATGAATATCGTCGATAGGTAGACGAATACGACCGTCTGCATGACGCCGTCGAACAGGTCGAAATAGAGGCCCGCTATAGGGGGCGCCCCGATCGGGACGAGGGCCTCGATGAGCCTCATGATGATGAACGCGCCCAGGATGTTCCCGAAGAGCCGGAGGGCGAGGGAGACCGGGCGTATCGCGTACTCGAGTATATTGAACGGCAGCATGAACGCGACCGGCTTTAAGAGCGACGCGGCCCATCCCAGGACGCCCCGCTTGGCGATGGACGACCCCAGCACGACCGCGATGACCGAGGCCGAGAGGCCGGCAGTTATATTTATATCGCGCATTATGGGCTTGATCTCGAAGGGCGGCTCGAAGCCGAAACCGCCTATAGGGGTCAGCATGGGCAGGAGGTTGGCGACCGCGAGGTAGGCCGCGAGCGTGCCCAGGAAGGGCGCGTACGCCTTGCCCGCCGGCCCCATGACGCCGCAGGCGAAGGAATCCGCGAATTCTACGAAGGCCTCGGCGATAGCCTGGGGCCTCCGGGGGACGTCCCTCAGGCGCCTCGTGACGGCTATGGCGGCGGCGACGATAATGGCCATGGCGACCCAGGAGCCTATCACCGTGTCGCTGATGGGTATCTCGTTCCCGAATAGCCGTATCGTGAAGACAGTTCGGATCGATATGGCCTCGGTGATCCGCTGTCCTATGCTCACAGCTTCTTCGGACGCCTGGCGCTCCATTCTCAATCCTTATAGAATAGGTCGTCGCGGAAGAAATCCGCTATCGCGGCCTTATCAAGCTTCCTGGTGGCCATGATGCGCTCCAGCGTCGTCTCGAGGAAGCCTTTCGTCAGGTAGTAATTGCCGAGCGAGTAGAAGTCGGCTACGCGCTCGGAGATATCGAGCATCGAGTAGAGAGCGTTCGCGTTCTCGAAGACCCCTTCGTCCGCGACCCGCCTGACCGTCGCCTTGCGGGCCAGCGCGAGCGCCATAGATAGCTCCGATAGCGGGATGCCCGATATCGAGTATTCCTTGCCTATCTGCGCGAAGAAGTAGCCTAGGTCGTTCTTATCGGAGCTCCCCGAGACCCAGCGCGCCAGCTCGCCGCACATCTCGTCGAAGATCGAACCGAGCTCGTCGTCGGAAAGGGCCTTGAGCCGCGCGGTCTGGGGCGCCGCACGCAACAGGGATATCCAGCCTCCGGCGCCGCCGCCCGAACCCAAGACGTCCTCGAGAGCCCTGTATACCATGCCTATCGCCTCCGCGATAGAAGCGTAATCGATCCCCGGGGCCAATGCAAACGAGGAGGGTAGGGAGTGGAAGCCTCGGCGCTATCCATCGGCCTTGCATAAACATCGTATGTGTCGTATATTTATGCTGTAGTCAGCCTTGCGGCGCTACGCCGGGCTCCGTGGTTTACCTCCTTTTTCCACGGAGCCTATCTTTTTTTAAATGGCGCTATTCGAGCTATCGATATTTCTTGACTTTATGAAGCCCTTGCCGCTATCGTTGTCATCGCAAAGAATTAGACAGCATACCGTTCGCTCGAGAGGTGCCTAATGCCCAGATTCAAAGTATCATACGCCCCGTCGGTGCGAAGACTGCCCTCCTACCTCCTCCTCGCCAAGCAGGCCCAGGAGCACGGCGACGAGTATATCTCAGGCACGCTGATAGCCTTGGAACTGAACCTCGAGCCTATCCAGGTGCGCAAGGACCTATCTATAACCGGTATCGCCGGAAAGCCTAAGCGCGGCTATCCCGTGCTGCCGCTCATAGGCGCTATAGAGGCGTACCTCAATTGGGATAAGCGGGTAGACGCTATAGTCGTCGGCGCCGGAAACCTAGGCAGCGCGCTCAGCGGCTTCCCCGGATTCAAGCAGCACGGCCTCTATATAGTCGCCGGCTTCGACGCCGATCCGGCCAAGGTCGGCGGGCGCATCCACGGCTCGCCCGTGTATCCTATCGGCGAGCTCGCTGAGCGCGTCGCCTCCCTGGGGACGCTCGTAGCCATCCTGACCGTGCCCTCGGCCAACGCCCAGGACGTGGCCACGACCCTCGTGTCCGCGGGGATAAAGGCCATCTGGAATTTCACCAACGCCAAGCTCAAGGTTCCCGATGACGTCGTCGTGCAGAACGAGGACCTCTCTTCGGGGTACGCGATGCTATCGATGAAGCGCCGCATCAGGAGCGCCCTCCTCTCGGACGATGCCGACTGAGAAGGACCTGGAGCAGGGCCGCTTCTTCGCCAACAGGGTAGCGAAACGGGACAAGCACCTCCGCAAGTGGGCTCGTAAGTCCGATACGGATTGCTACCGGGTCTACGACCGCGATATTCCTGAGTTGCCGCTCTCCCTCGACCGCTACGGCGACGCCGCTGTACTATATCTGTACGAGCGCCCCTACGAGAAGCCCGAGGCCGAGGAAACGGCGTGGCTGGAGCTGATGGCGGGCGTCGCCGCGGATTCTCTCGGGATAGCGCGGGAAGCCGTGGCCGTCAAGACGCGGAGGAGGCTCGGCCTCGAATCGCAGTACGAGCGCGCAGGGCCAGGGGATCGTCGCGAGCCCGTCGCGCGCGAGCGCGTCGCGAGCGAACGCGTCGTGCGCGAGAACGGGCTCTCGTTCCTGGTCAATCTAGGCGACTATATCGACACTGGGCTGTTCATGGACCACAGGCCGGCCCGCGCCCTCGTCCGCGAGTCGGCCTCGGGCAAGCGCGTGCTCAACCTGTTCTGCTATACGGGAAGCTTCTCGGTATACGCCCTCGCCGGCGGGGCTTCCGAGGTGGTCGGGGTCGACCTCTCTAACACCTACCTGGCATGGGCCGAGAGGAACGTCGCCCTCAACGGGTTCGGGCGCGATCGGTACAGGGGCGTCAGGTCCGACGTGCAGGCCTTCCTCGAGGGCGAGGCCGCCAGGGGCGCTCGGTACGACAGCGTGGTGCTCGATCCGCCGACGTTCTCGAATTCCAAGAAAGTAGACGGATTCCTCGATATCGTCCGCCATTGGCCGAGTCTCGTAGGCTCGTGCCTCGGAGTGCTGGCCCCGGGAGGAAGCGTCCTCTTCTCCACGAACGCCCGTACCCTCAGGCTGGACCCGTCGCTCGCGCCCGGCGCCTCCATCGAGGATATTAGCGAACGTACCATCCCGGAGGACTTTCGGGGCCACCCTCATAGGACCTGGATAATCAGACCCGCCTAGGGCTACGCGCCGTCGGCGGCGGGGTCGTCCTGCGCCCGCCCCGAGCGAGCATCGCTAGTCCCACCATGTCTTGCCTACGTGGTCGGGCTTGAACGCCGAGCCCTGGTGGCGTATCACGGCGCCGGTCCTGGCCAGCGGGGCCATGGCCTTTACCCGCTCCGATAGCAAGGCCAGGGTCGTGCCGGAGGCCGAATCCTCGTCGAAGACCAGGACTCCCGAGCCGTCCCCGTAGGAGCGGATCTTCTCCTCGTCGAGGGCCGAGACCACGGGCTCCTTGTCGTTACGTTTGAACATGCTGAAGCGCAGGAACCATAGCTCGCACTCGAGCAGCTCGGCCAGGAACAGTCCCGCCATGATGGATCCGTGGGCGGCCCCAACGGCCAGGCTAGGCCTTCCGCCCCTGAGCACCGAGGCGGAGAGGGCCCTGACCTTGGCCGGCTCGGCCGCCCTCCACGTGTACTTATCCTTCCTCGAGGTATAGACGAACGCCGCGAGGCCGTGCGGGAGCCCTATCCTGAAGGCTGCCGCCATCGCTCCGTAGCGGGGATCGAGCCTGTACGCCGCCCTGGCCAGGGCTATGGCGGTCTTAAGCAGTTCGAAGGCGGACTCCTCCTCCTCGCGGCCGTAGCGGCTCGGGGCCGGGCCGCCCGGGGCGAGCTCGAAATACTCGGTAGGGTGGAGGGGAAGGCCGAACTGGACGCAGACCGAATGGTTGAGCGCGACGTTGACGATGGCCGGGGCCAGCACGAACAGCTCCTTCGCGGCTGCCTGCGCCCTCGGGGCGCCAGGATCGGCCCGACCGGAAGCGAGCTCCGCGACTATCTCCGCGGACCTGCCCACTACCTCGCCGTACGGCAACTCGAAATCCATGTAGTCCGGGGCCTCGTCCCAATCGCAGAACAGGAAATCGTCTATCATGGCTCGAGTATAGCCGTTCCTATCCCGCGCCGTCCAACGCGCGTCCATTCAGCGCGATTCGACGGCTTGCGCCCGAGCTCTAGGGTATGCTATGGTGCCTCCATGTACTCCGTCTCCTATTCGATAGACCTACGCCGCGTCATGTCCGTCCGCTCCCAGAGCGGCGCGACCCTAGACGGGATAGGTCCGCTCGAATCGGGATATGGAGATATTTGAGATTTCAAGTATCGAGCATCCGAGCCGCGCGGCCCCTTACCGGGATCGCGCGGCTTTTTTTCGTTATACGGCCAGGGGGCGATAGCTTCTTGCGCCGCGGCGGAAAGCCGCGATTCGCGACGATTCCCGAGCGAGGGGCCGACGAGGCCGGAGAGGAAGGGAGCATCGCATGGCGATTCTAGAGACTATAGGATTAAGCAAGGATTTCGGCGGGATACCGATACTGGCCAACGTGTCGCTATCGATCGAGCCAGGGGAGAAGGTAGCGCTCGTAGGCCGCAACGGCTGCGGCAAGACGACGCTGCTGCGCATCGCCACGGGATCGGACGACGACTATTCCGGGGCGGTCAAGATCCAGCCCGGCGCGCGCCTCGCGTACGTGCCTCAGAAGCCGCCCGAGTTCCTTCCGGGCGAGACCGCGGCCGGCTTCGTATGCCGCGACGCGTTCCGAAGGCGCGAGGAGCTAGAGCGCCTGGCCGAGGCGATGGCGGGCCCGGACGAGCGAGAGGGCAGGGTCGCGCTGGCCCGTTATTCGGCCCTGCGCGAGGCGTACGACGCCGACGAGGGCGATATGGCGGAGGAAGCGGCGGGCAGGCTGCTCGCCAAGGCCGGGCTCGGCCACCGGGCGGACGTCGAGGCCGTCTGCCTCTCGGGGGGCGAGAAGAACGTGCTGGCGCTCGTGCGGGCCGTCAGGCGCCTGCCCGACCTCCTGATACTCGACGAGCCAGGCAATCACCTTGACGTCGCCGGGCTCGCCTGGCTCGAGGATTTCATACGCTCCCTGCCCTGCGCCGTCCTCCTCGTATCCCATGACAGGCGCATGCTCGACAGGGTGGCGGAATCGGTGCTGGAGCTAGAGGGCGGCAGGATAGCGCGCTTCTCGGGCAACTATTCGGCGTACAGGCTGGAGAGGCTCAAGCAGGCGGCGGGCCAGGGGCAGGACTGGCAGGCCGACCGTAAGCGCATAGAGCGCCTGGAGGCGCTCGTGCGCAGGTTCGCGGAGATAGCGCGCTCCAGGCCCGACCCCGCGTGGGGGGCTCGGCTCCGCGCCAGGCGGAGCCAGCTGGAGCGCGTCAAGGCCGACGCCGCGGAGCGCCCCGACCTCGGGAACCGCGACGCGAGGGTCTCGTTCCTCGGGGAGGCGTCCAAGGCCGACCTCGCCCTCCGCGTGGAAGGCTATTCCAAGGCCTACGGGGAGGCCGTCGTCGTCGAGCCGTCGGGCTTTACCGTCTACAACGGCGAGCGCGTGGCCCTGGTCGGCCCCAACGGCTCGGGCAAGACGAGCCTCGTACGGGATATAGTCGAGCGCGGCTCCTGGGACGATACCGAGCTGCGCGTCGGCCCGAGCATGGTTGTCGGCTACTGCGCCCAGGCGCAGGAGGTCTTCGAGCCGGGCAATACGGTAGAGGACGAATTCCTCAAGATCCTGCCCACGAGGCGCGACGCCTTCGCTCACCTGGGTCGATTCCTGTTCTCCTACGACGACCTGGACAAGAGGATAGGCGAGCTGTCGGGGGGGGAGCTCAACCGCCTCCAGCTGGCCCGAGCCTCGGCCATCAAGGCCAACTTCCTGATACTCGACGAGCCGACGAACCATCTGGACATCCCGACCCGGGAAGCCGTGGAGGACGCGCTGGCGGATTTCGACGGCACCGTGCTCGTCGTCTCCCACGACCGCTATTTCATAGAGAAGGTGACCGACAGGGTCGTGTTCATAGAGGACAGGCGACTAGCCGAGTACGAGGGCGGCTTCGCCGAGTATTGGCGCGACGTCCATCCCGCGGGCGGCCCGGTACCGAGGGGCGCCGGCGCCAGCATAGAGCGGCGCGGCCGGCGAGCCCAGGCCTCGGCCCCGACGGCCGCCGAGGCGGGGCTCGAGTCGAGGATAGAGGCCATGGAAAGGGAGAAGGAGCGGCTGGAGCGCGAGTCCGCGGCCGCGTTCGACGCTCGCGATTTCAAGCGGGCGAAGGCTATAGCCGACGAGCTGGAGAGGCATAACGCGGTCTTGAGGAAGCTATGGATAAAATATATCGATTAGTACGATTTTTTGTTGACAAAAACGCTTGGTATAGTCTATAGATAATCGATATTTGTCGGACTATATCGACAGAGGTCTTTTTCAATGACTCCGAATCGGGAAGGCCTGTAGCCTCGGCGTCGCCGAGGCCATGGCCCCCGATCTTTGCCTCCCTCGGCTCGCGCCGAGCGAGGCTAAGGGTCGAGGCGGAAACGCCTCCGGCCCCCCGCCCCATCGGGCATCGGAAAGGAGTTCGCACCATTACTACCTTGCGGGACACCCGCATGGAGGTTCGATCATGGATACGACCAAGAGCGCCCACGAGGGCGAGTCGAAGCGATCCACGTCGTCGAGGCGCGAATTCTTACGCATAGCCGGCACGGGTCTAGCCGGCGCCTTCGCCGCCGCGGCGTTCGGATGCGTTAGCTTCGATACTCGAGACGGCAGGAAAGTAAAAGTATGGGCCACGTCCTCGGGCGCCATCGTCCACGACCCTAACCGCTGCGTCGCTTGCAGGCGCTGCGAGACGGCGTGCACGGTACGGAACGACGGCAAGGGCTCGGCCTACATCTCCCGCATCAAGGTTTCCAGGAACCTCAATTACGGCATCGACGGCGTAAGCGCCGCGTACGCGACCTCCGTCGGCCAGATGGGCAACTTCCGCGTCGTGGGCGAGACCTGCAGGCAGTGCTCGCACCCGGCCTGCGGCGAAGCCTGTCCCGCCGGGGCCATCTCGGCCGACAAGAAGACCGGGGCGAGGGTCGTCGACCAGCGCAAGTGCGTCGGCTGCGGCGCCTGCGAGCGCGCCTGCCCCTGGGGCATCGCGACCGTCGATCCCGAGACGGAGAAATCCACCAAGTGCCTCCTCTGCGGCGGCGACCCCAACTGCGCGAAGAACTGCCCGACGGGCGCCGTGAGGTTCTACCCGTGGGAAGAGGCCGAAGCCCTGCTATTCGCCCCGTCCGCCGACGCAACCAGCGGCGCGACCGCGTAAGGAAGAGGAGATATCGATATGAGCGCTAACTACGGTTATACCGGCAAGATCCTCAGGGTGAACCTCACCACGGGAAAGACCTGGACCGACGATACCATGAAATACAAGGACTTCATCGGCGGCGAAGGCATGTCCATGAAGATCATGTGGGACGAGGTGCCCGCCGGGACCCATCCCTTCGCCCCCGAGAACAAGATAGTCTTCGGAGCCGGCCCGCTCTGCGGCACCGGCGTGCCTTGCTCGGGCAGGACCAACATCACGAGCCTCCTGCCTTCAAACCCCTACCACGCGGTCTCCAGCTCCCACATGGGCGGCTACTTCTCCGTCGAGCTCAAGTACGCCGGCTGGGACATGATAGTCGTCGAGGGCAGGAGCCCGAAGCCGGTGTGGCTACGCATCGAGGACGACAAGGTCAAGATCGAGGACGGCCGCTGGGTATGGGGCAAGGGCATGTTCGACGCCATGGCCATGATCTCCAGCCAGGTAGGCAAGGAAGCCCAGATCGCGGCCATCGGGCCCGCGGGCGAGAACCAGCTGAACCTCGCCGTGATCCGCACGGGAGCCTCCCACTCGGCCGGCGGCCACGGCGGCGTCATGGGCTCAAAGAATCTCAAGGCCATCGCGGTAAAAGGCACTGGATCGGTGAAGATAGCTGCGAAGCCCGAGGAGATGATGGCTATCGACAAATACATGATGTCGATAATCGGAGCCAATAACCAGCACGTCGTGCCTCGCTTCCCGCAGCCCTGGGCCGAGTACACCAACTCGGGCAGCCGCTGGACCGCAAAGAAGGGCCTGTTCTGGGGCGCGGCCAACCCGCCCGTGGAGACCGGCGAGTGCTACCCCGAGGACATGCAGTCCGTGGGCCTGCGCACCCACAAGGCCTTCCAGGACCTGGGAGCCGTCGCCGAGAAGTACACGGTACGCATGGGCGGCTGCGCCCATTGTCCCATCCGATGCCATAGCCAGGTACGCATCCCGCAGCTCGAGGAGAAGTACGGCATCGATCCCAACGTCGCCAATACCTGCATGGGCTATTCGAGCCCCACGGGCATCATGTTCAAGGGCACGCCCGACCTTCCCGGCCAGGAGAAGGGCGAGCAGTCGATGATCACCAAGACCCTCGGCTCGCACCTGGCCGACGATTACGGCGTTTGGTGCAACTACGGCCAGATAGGCCGCGACGTCGCCTGGGCCTATGACCACGGCGTATTCAAGCGGGTCCTGCCCGCGGAAGAGTACGCCTCCATTCCCTGGGACCTCCTCGAGAAGGGCGACCCCGCCTTCCTCGTCGACTTCTACGACCGCGTCGCCAACAAGAGGGGCGAGATATGGCATATCGCCGACGGCTCCTACTGGCTGGCCAAGCGCTGGAACCTCGGCGAGGAGTACTGGGCCTACGACAAGAACAAGCTATGGTCGAAGCTCGGTTTCCCCGTGCACCACGCCAACGAGTCCCAGTCGCAGGTCGGAGCCCTTATCTCCTGCTTCTCTAACAGGGACGCGCAGAACCATAGCCACTCGAATTTCGGTGCAGCCGGTATCCCCATCGATCTCCTCAAGGATATCGCAGCCGAGGAGTGGGGTTCCCGCGACGCCATAGACGCTCCTAAGAACTATAGTCCGATGAACGCCAGCAAAGCCAAGTTCGTCAAGTGGTCGCTGACGAGGACGCTGCTCCATAACTCGTTGACGCTGTGCAACTGGATGTGGCCGATGGCCACGAGCCCGCTCAAGGAGCGCAAGTACCGCGGCGACACCGGGCTCGAGGCGAAGTTCTACTCGCTCGTCACCGGCATCCAGAAGTCCAAGGAAGACCTCGACCTGGACGCCGAGCGATCGTTCACGCTGTTCAGGGCGCTGACCGTGCGCGCCATGGGCACCGCCGACATGCGCAAGGACCACGACCAGACCACGTCGTGGGTCGTTACCGCCGAGAAGGGCAAGGACGGCAAGGCCATCCCCCAGTTCACCCCGGGCACCGACAGGATGACCCAGGACGACATGGAGCTAGGCCGCACCCTCGTGTACAAGGAGTTCGGCTGGGACGAGAAGACCGGAGCGCCGACCAGGGCCCGCCTCGAGGCTCTCGGCATGGCCGACGTAGCCGACGGGCTGGCCGCCAAGGGGCTCCTGCCCGCGTAAGGGCCGAGCGTCGATAGCAGACTCCGGGCGGGCGCGGCCGAACGGTCCGCGCCCGCCCGCTTTCCTAGGGCGTATCGCTCATCATTAAAAGCAGATATACTACACCGCGGCTCGCCTTCGAAGGCGGCGCGCACTGGAGCGACGATGGCTGAAGAAACGGGCCTCGCTATGGCCCTCATGGACAAGATTCGGGCTGACTCGGCCGAGATCCGGCTAACGCCGTCCTCCGAGCTTCAGGTCCTGGTCCCCGAGGGCGCGGACGCCGAGTCCGTGCTGGAATCGGGATCCGGGCCCGACATCAAGACGATGCGCGGCTCCGCGGAGCGCTATTACTTTAGCGACCTGTCGATGACCGAGTCCTACGCGAAGCATCTCTATAGGCTCGCCGAGCGCGATCCCGTACGGCTCATAGCGGACACGACGCGCGACGAATCGAAGACGTATCCCCGGCCCACGCCCGTCGAGACCTTCCTCGAGCAGCCCTTCTCTATGGCGCGGTCGGAGATAGACGCCGCTATAGCCGCGATGGCGTCGATTCCGGAGTACGCCGACATACGTACGACGAGCGCCTCGAACGGCGCCCTGTACCTGTACTCGGCTACCTACCTCGGAGACGCCCACGCGGCCGGGCTCGCCGAGTGGATAGAGGTCGGCCAGAAGGAGAACCCGTGAGCGTGGAATCGAAGCCGCTCGCCCCCGAGACGCCGGTAGAGCTAGTCGCGAACGGGGAGCGCGTGGCGGTGCTCATGTGCACGCCCCGGAACCTGGACGACCTCGCCGCCGGGCACCTGTTCTCGCGCGGCATGCTCAAGGACGCGTCCAGGGTACTGACGATAGGCGCCTGCGCCGACCTCCGCGTCATGACCGTGGTCGCGCCCGGCGCCGTCGGCGCGGATAGCCTCGGGCTCGGCCAGGTAGTAGCCTCGGGCTGCGGATCCGGGTCGGCGATCGCCGATCCTTCCGTCCTCGGGCGGGTACCCCCGGGCTTCTCGGTCGGGCTAGGGACCCTCAAGGCATGGTCCGCCGCCATGTTCAGGGCCGCGGAGCTGTACCGCGAGACTGGCGGCATGCATTGCGCGTCCCTGGCCCTGCTCGAGGGCGGCCCGGCGCCTACCGGACCGGCGGCCGGGGCGTCCATGGACGGCGCGCCCGAGTCGGCCGCCTACTTCACCGTCAGGGAGGACGTCGGGCGGCATAACGCGGTAGACAAGGTCATCGGACGCGCCTTCGTCGATAGGGTGGATTTCTCGTCCTCCGTCATCCTGACGAGCGGGCGCATCGCCGCCGACATGATCCTGAAGGCCGTCGCGGCCAAGGTGCCGGTGCTCGTCTCCAGGAGCATACCCACGACGACCGCGTACGAGCTGGCCCTGGCCGCCGGCGTCACTCTCGTCGGGCGTATCGGCGACGGCGAACCGATCGTGTATACTAGTCCGGAGCGGATCCGGCGTTGATAGTAACGGCCGCCAGGCACTCGGCGGGCGGCCGATAGACAGTATATCGGGTAGGCCCAAGAACGGGCCCCCGGGAAGGAACCGGTATGTTTGGTCGCATCGGGCCCATGGAGCTCATCCTCATCCTCGTGATAGCGCTTATCATCTTCGGGCCGAAGAAGCTCCCGGAGATAGGCAAGGCCATAGGCAACGCTATACGCGAATTCAAGAAGCATTCGAGCAAGGTCAGCGAGGACCTCGAGGACGCCGTCTCCGGCGCTAACGAGGATCCCAAGATAGAGAGCGCCAAGAAGGCCGGAAGCGATTCCGAGGATAAGAAGAAGGCGTAGAGGGGCCTCTCCCCGCGCCAAGCCCGCCTGGAATGGATACCGTAAAACCGATGGAACAAAAGACGATGACATTCTGGGAGCACGTGGCGGAATTGCGCTGGAGGCTGCTCGTCGCGGCGCTCGCCCTCGTGGCGGGCACCGTGGCCTGCTTCTTCTTCGTGGAGCCGGCCGCCGAGTTCATTTCTAGGCCGGTAGGCGACATGCAGTTCGTCTACCTGTCGCCGCCCGAGCTCTTCATGTCGTACGTTAGGATAGCCCTGCTCGGCGGGCTCGTCGTCGCGTCCCCTATCATCCTCTTCGAGCTATGGCTGTTCGTGCGGCCCGGCCTGTCCAGGCGAGAGCGGCTGTCCTTGCTGGCCGGGCTATTCTTCGGCGCCGTCTTCTTCGCCGTCGGCGCGTCGTTCTCGTTCTTCGTAATAGTCCCGTTCAGCCTCAGGTTCTTCCTCCAGTACCAGAACGAGGCCGTCAAGGCGATGTTCTCGTTCTCCGAGTACGTCGGCTTCATAGGCTCCATGGTGATTTCCTTCGGGGCCGCGTTCGAGCTGCCCATCGTGGTATCGTTCCTCGCCGGGCTCGGCGTGGTGACGGGGACGGGCCTGGCTCGCGTTCGCGGGGTGGCGGTCATACTGATATTCGTCGCCGCCGCGGTCATAACGCCGCCGGACGTCGTCTCGCAGGTCCTGCTCGGCGTTCCCCTGGTGCTCCTGTTCGAGCTGTCCATAGGCCTCGCCAAGGGGCAGGAGAAGCGTAGGATAAAGCGGCTGGGCCTCGAGGATTGAGGCCCTAGCGGGCGGCCTCCCGCCAGGACGCCCCGGCCGTCGCGCTATGCGCGTCGCGGCCGCCGCCCGGCGGCCGCCCGCTGGCTTACAGCTTGAACAGCAATTCCTCGTAGGTAGGCAGGGGCCAGGCCTTCCTCTCGACCAGCTTCTCCGCCGCGTCGACCCCGGCCCGTAGCCTGGCCATCAGCGGCACGACTCGCTCCCGGTAGGCCTTGGCCTGCGCCAGGTCGTCGTCCACCTCCTGCGCGTCCAGCAAGGCGCGCTCCAGCCTGTCGGTCTCGTCGTATATCTCCCCGGAGAGCTCCGCGAGCCGCTTGGCGCGCTTCTCGGCGGCGGCGCTCGACGCGCCTATCGCCGCCAGAGCCGACGCGTCGCGCGCCAGGGAGCCCGCGAACGAGGCGACCGCTGGGAAGACTATGCGCTTCGCCATGTCGACCATGACGCCCGCCTCGATGTTTATCTGCTTGGAATACTTCTCGAGGTATATGAGGTATCGGCTCTCGGCCTCCGCGCGCGTCATCACCTTGTGCCGCTCGAAGAGCTCGACGCTCTCCTTCTGGACGAGCACGGGCAGCGCGTCCACCGTAGCCTTGACGTTGGGCAGGAGCCTCCTCTCCGCCTCCTTGACCCACTCGTCGGAGTAGCCGTTACCGTTGAACACGACCCTGCGATGCCTGGAGTAGGATACCCGGATGACGTCCCGTATCGCGGCGATCTTGTCGTCGGCGCGCTCCAGGGCGTCGGCGAATTCCGAGAGGACCTGGGCCACGGCGGTGTTCAGGTAGGTGTTGGGCGTGGCTATGGACTGCGAGGAGCCGACCATGCGGAACTCGAACTTATTGCCTGTAAAGGCGAAGGGGCTCGTGCGGTTGCGGTCGGAGATGTCGATGGGCAGGCGGGGCAGGCTCGTGACGCCTAGCTCTATCGTGTGGCCGCCCTTGGCCGAGTGCTCCTTGCCGTCGACTATCTCGTCAAGTATGGCGCATAGCTGCTCCCCGAAGAATACGGATATTATCGCCGGCGGGGCCTCGTTGGCCCCGAGTCGGTGATCGTTGCCGGCTATCGCGGCCGACGAGCGGAGGAGGAGGGCGTAGCGGTCGACGGCCTCGACTATCGCGGTTATGAAGAGGAGGAACCTCGCGTTAGACTCGGGGTTCTCGCCGGGCTCGAGCAGGTTCACGCCGTCGTCGGTGGCCATGGACCAGTTATTGTGCTTCCCCGAGCCGTTCACGCCGGCGAAGGGCTTCTCGTGGAGGAGGGCCTCCATGCCGTGCCTCTGGGCGACCTTCTTTATAGTCTCCATCACGAGCTGGTTGGAGTCCACGGCGACGTTGGTCGTGCTGAAGATTGGCGCGAGCTCGAACTGGTTGGGCGCGACCTCGTTATGCTGGGTCTTGGCGGCGACTCCTACCTTCCATAGCTCGTAATTTAGGTCCCGCATATAGGCGGCGACGCGCTCGTTGATGGCGCCGTAGTAGTGGTCTTCCATCTCCTGGCCCTTGGCCGGCATGGATCCGAACACGGTCCGCCCGGTGAGCATGAGGTCCGGCCTCTCGTCGAAGTAGGCCTTGTCCACGAGGAAGTACTCCTGCTCGGGGCCGACCGTCGTGATGACGCGCTTGGCGCTGACGTTGCCGAGCGCCCTGAGTATCCTCATCGCCTGCCTGTCCAGGCAGTCCATCGACCTGAGGAGCGGCACCTTCTTATCGAGGGCGTGGCCGTAGTAGCTGAAAAAGGCCGTGGGTATGCAGAGGGTCGTGCCCGTGGGATCCTGCTTGAGGAAGGCCGGGCTCGTCGCGTCCCAGGCCGTGTAGCCGCGGGCTTCGAAGGTCGCGCGGAGGCCCCCGGACGGGAAGCTCGAGGCGTCGGGCTCGCCCTTTATGAGCTCCTTGCCGGAGAATTCCATCAGGACCCTGCCGTCGCCGGTCGGGGCGATGAACGATTCGTGCTTCTCGGCGGTCAGGCCGGTCAGGGGGTGGAACCAGTGCGTGTAGTGGGTCGCGCCCTTCTCGATGGCCCAGGCCTTCATCGCGTCCGCGACGATATCCGCGACGGAGAGCGATAGCTCCCGCTCGCCCGCCTGTACCGACAGGAGCTCCTTGAACGTCGCTTTCGGGAGCCATTCCCTCATAACGGCGTTGGAGAAGCAGTTGCACCCGAATAGCTCGGTCACCGGCGTCGCGGCATAGTCGATTTGGCTTTTCATCATTTCCCCTTGTAATCGATGTTGCAAGAAGTAATGCAATGAGCGTGCCAAAACTTAATATTAAATGTAATATTGGCAGCGATCGCTTAATACTCAACCAGGAGGGTAATGAATCTATTCATCGCTATAGTAATACCTAGTCAAGCCGGGATTAACATACTAAAATGTAGGAAAAATATCAGAAAGCTACGATTATGTAGGCCTATAGAGTTTCCATTGTATGCCGTAGTGATGGACGCGAAGTCCCATCTGTCGCTCGCTTATTCCTAGCCTCCTGGACGCCGCGGCCATATTACCGCCGCTGATCTTCAGGGACTCGACGATCATCTCCTTCTCTATGCGCGAGATCGCCGCCTCGAGCGTCGCCGTCGGCTCCGTATGGGTCGAGGACGCCGACTGAAGGCTGGGAGGGAGGTGGTAGGAGTGGATGACCATATCGGTAGACAGGATCACGGCGCGCTCGATGCAGTTCTCTAGCTCGCGGACATTGCCCGGCCAATGGTAGCTCATCAGTAAGTCTATCGCAGGGCTAGAGATACGCTTAATAGGCTTTTCGTTCTTCCTAGCGTATCTCTCCGCGAAGTGATCCGCTAGGAGGACTATGTCGCTTTTCCGTTCCCGTAGCGGAGGGACCCGGATGGGGAAGACGTTTAAGCGGTAGAAGAGGTCTTCCCTGAATCGGCCTTCCCGGATCTCGTCCTCGAGCCGCCTATTGGTAGCGACGATCACTCGCACGTCGACCTTCACGGTCGACATGCCTCCGACGCGCTCTATCTCCCGTTCCTGGAGCACCCGTAGGAGCTTGACCTGGACCTGCTGAGAGAGCTCGCCAATCTCGTCCAGGAAGAGCGTGCCCCCGTGCGCCAGCTCGAAGCGCCCCTTGCGTTGGCTCGCGGCTCCCGTGAACGCACCCTTCTCATGCCCGAACAGCTCGCTCTCTATGACCGATTCGGGTAGCGCCGAGCAATTTACCTTTATAAGCGGGCCTCCGGAGCGCCGCGACAAGGCGTGTATCTCGGCTGCGACCAGTTCCTTTCCAGTGCCGCTCTCGCCGTTTATAAGCACGGTCGCGTCGCTCGTCGCGACTTGGACCATCAGCTCCCGCATCGCGCGCATGGCGGCGCTGGCGCCCACTATGCCCCCCGTCGCCTCCGCGCGACTCTCGCCTAAGGTAGAGCCGGTTCGTTCGCGCTCGTCATCGAAATCGGGGCAGCCGACGCGCAACCTGAGACGCTCCTCGAGGATGCGTTCCCGGAGCTTGGCCGATTCGGCTATCATCGCCGAAACGCGCTCGAGCAGTCCCGTATCATCGGCCAAGGATCGCTCCCGTCCCTCCGACGGGCCGCGCTCGGCGCTCAGCGTGCCTATGACCGAGTCCCCGGCGCGTATAGGCACGCAATAGAAGGCGACGCCGGCAAGATCGCGCGCCTCGCGCCTGCCCGCCCTGTTCAGGAAGCGGGCGTCCTTGGAAATGTCCGCTACCTGGAGCGTATTGCCCGACTCGAAGACCCTCCCGATGAGGCCCTCGCCGAGCCTGTACCGGCCTCGCTCCCTATCCTCGTCGCCGAGGCCTCGGGCCGCCTCTATCCTGAGCGTGCCGTCGGCGCGGTCGAGGAGGGTAACGGCGCCGCGGGAGAGTCCCGTCCGCGCCTCCAGCAGTTCCAGGAGAGGGCCGAGCGCTCCCCGGAGGTCGGCGTGCCTATCGAGTATCCTCGACAGGTCGAACAGGACGGTAAGCCGTTCGAGTTCCTTCCTGCAGTCTGTCTGAGCTTCGTCGTCCGTCTTCATGACGGAATAATGCTACGAAAATGTAGGATTACTCAATGCCCTATACCATGCGCCATCTTGACCCCGTGCTCTAGGAGCGGGGCGAAAATCCTGGCGCATAGTCGGGCGGCCTTGACAGAGCCCGGGGCGTTGACGACGTAGGTGGTCCCGCGCATGCCGGCGACGCCGCGGCTGAAGACGGCGTGGCTCGTCTCCTTGAGCGACTCGAGGCGGAGGTACTCGGCGAGGCCCGGCGCCTCGCGGTCTACGAACTCGAGCGTCGCCTCGGGCGTCACGTCGCGAGGGGCCGGTCCGGTACCGCCGGTGGTGAAAATCCAGTCGAACCCGGAGAAGCGCTCAAGGGCGGCCAGTATCTCCGCCTTGTCGTCCGGTACGACGAACCTATCCACCTCGACGCCGGGCGCGAGCTCGAGGAAGGCGGCCTCCATCTCGGGCCCGGACAGGTCCTCGTACTCCCCCCTGCTGGCCCTATCCGATACGGTAATGACAGCGACTCTCACGGCTTATCCATCCTTCCTTGACCACCTTGGCGAAGACGCCCTTGCGCGGCATCACGCAGTCGCCGACGGCCTGGTAGATGGCGCAGCCGTGATGGCATTCCTTGCCGACCTGCGTAAGCTCGAGCTCGGCTTCGTCCATGAAGAAACGGGTGCCAACGGGCAGGGCCGACAGATCGACGCCGCGCGTGGTGACGTTCTCGGCGAAGATGCCCGCGTCGAGGTCGACGCCCTTGCCCCGCATGCTCTCCACGTCCTCGTCGGCGAGGAGCGAGACCTGCCTGTGCCAGTTCCTCGCGTGCGCGTCGCCGACTATCCCGTGGTCGACGCGCAGCTGGACGCGGTCCACGGGGTCCTTGCGCGTACCGACGCCGGTTGACACGTTTATGGAGACTATCTCGAAGGCGCCCTCGCGAGCGGGGGCCTCATGAACGGGCCGCGCGGGCCTATCTGCTTCCATCGGCGCCCTCCTTGGTCTTCTCGAGCAGGGTCAGCCCGTCGACGCGCATGCCCTTGTCCACGGCCTTGCACATGTCCCATATAGTCAGCGCCGCGACGCTCGCGGCCGTGAGGGCCTCCATCTCTATGCCCGTCTTGTCGACGCAAACCGCGAGGCTCTCGACGACGACGCGGTCGTCGCGTAGCTCGAAGTCCACCGCGACCCGGTCTATCTCGATGTTGTGGCACAGGGGTATGAGGTCCGAGGTCCTCTTGCCCGCCATGATGCCGGCGATGCGCGCCGTAGCCAGTACGTCGCCCTTGGCCAGGCCGTTGGCGCGCACGAGGGCCACCGTGGACGGGGCCATGAGCACCTGGCATGTCGCGCGGGCCGTGCGCCGTACCCGGGGCTTGCCCGAGACGTCCACCATCGAGGCCCTGCCCGCGCCGTCGACGTGGGTGAGTTCTGTACCAGTCGCCATCTATCCTCCTATCGCGCTCACGAGGTGATCCCGGGCGCGGGTCCCGCACGGCGGCTTGAGGGCCACGCACGCGCGTATGCTTCCTTCTATATCCGAGAAATCCACCGGCACCGCGTCGTCGCCGTGCAGGCACGGCTTGAGCTCCCCCGTGGCGAGCAGGCGTATCCTGTCGCAGGCGGCGCACGGAGAGGGGCGCTCGTATCGCTCGTCGTCGAATTTCTCCTCGTCCAGGCGATACTGCCTGATAGTCTGGACGGCGCAGCCCTCCCGCTCGGCGAAGGCTCGGACGTCCTCGAGGTCCGCCTGGGCATGGTCCGACGTTACGACGTTGAGCTTGACGGGAAGCCCGGCGGCGCGCGCGGCCCGGATCCCCTCGAGGGTATCCGAGAGCCGGCCCCCGCGGGTCAGCTCGGAGAACCTCCCCGCGTCGAGGGTGTCCAGCGACACGTTGACGCTCGACAGCCCGCGTCGCGCGAGCTCGGACGCGAGCGGGGCGAGGAGGGAGCCGTTGGTGGTCATGCCTATTGTCGCCAGGCCGGGGATATCGGCGAGCATCGATACGAGCTCGGCGACGCCCTTGCGCGCGAGCGGCTCGCCGCCCGTGAGCCTCACCTTGTCGAAGCCGAGCGCGGCGGCCGCCCTGGCGACTAGGGCGATGCGCTCCAGGCTCAGTATCCTGTCGTGCGGCACGAAGGGCACGCCCTGGGGGGGCATGCAATAGACGCAGCGCAGGTTGCAGCGGTCGGTCACCGACACGCGCAGGTAATGGATCCGCCTACCGGACGAGTCTAACACGGGTAATCGTTCCCTTCTCGATACGTTCCTGGCCTATCTCCAGCCTCGCGAAGCCGTCGGCGAACGCGAGGGCCTGGATGCCCGACGAGCCGCCGTAGCGAACGGCCCTCGCGCCGTCCGGTCCCACGGCGACGGGCAGGAATTCTACCCTGTCGCTTCCCCTGCGCGCTATGGCCTCCGCGGCTACGACGGGCGCGACGAGCGGGCGGTACGCGACGCCGGATAGGGCGTAGAGCAGGGTCTTGACGAGGAGTTCCGTATTGACGAAGACGGAGACGGGATTGCCCGGGAGGCCGAGCACGAACGATCGCCCCGTCGTGCCGAAATAGGTCGGCTTTCCCGGCTTCATGGCTACGCCGTGGAAGCGCTCGACGACTCCGGCGGCGGCCAGGGCCCTCGGCACGTAGTCGAAGTCGCCCATGGACACGCCCCCGGATAGCACGAGGACGTCGCAGGCGTCCAGCGCGGAGCGTACGGCGGCGAGCGTCGCGTCCAGGTCGTCGGGCAGGCGGCCGAGGTCCCTCGCCTCGAAGGCGGGCGAGGCGAGCTGGGCCAGTATCTGCGGCCGGTTGGAGTCGTAGATGCGCGCCCCCGACAGCGCCTCGCCGGGATCGGCGAGCTCCGCGCCCGTCGAGAGCACTCCCACCACGGGCCGGCGCGCGACGCGCACGGCGGCCCTCCCGTCGGCGGCCAGTATGGCGACGTCCTGGGCGGAGAGGACGCGCGGAGACAGGATCTCGTCGCCCGACCGGGCGTTCTCGCCGCGGCGTATGACGTTATCCGCGCCCTCGGCCTTGGCGAAGCGGACGAAGCGGCCGTCGGCGGCGGGCCGGCCGGCTTCGTCGACCGTCTCGGCCCACTCGAAGCGCTGGATCCTGGAAGCGCCGCGGGGCAGGGGGGCGCCGGTCATGATGCGGGCCGCCTCGCCGGGCCCCAGCGGCTCGTCCGGCCTGTCGCCGTCTATCGAGCCCGAGCCCGCCGCGATGACGCCGCGGATTGCGAGCGGCTCGGCGGGCCGGGCCTCGTCCCCGGAGGGGCACCAGGCCCAGCCGTCCATCGCCGCCTTGTCGAAGGGCGGCTGGTCGAGGCCGCCGAGGGCGGCGGACGGCATGACCCGCCCGAGCGCCCCGGAAAGCTCCGCGGTTTCCGTCTCCGGCTCGCGTATGAAAGAGGCCATGAGGGCGACGGCCTCGTCCGGGTGTATCATCGATAGTCTCCTTGCCTGGCTCCGTCGAGGGCGCGGCCCCCGGCGAACCCGATGGTCCTGTCAGCTATGTCCCTTACGAGCGTCTCGTCGTGGGCGCTGAATACGAGGGTCGCCCCCGATCCCTTGAGGGACGCTAGGAGCGACCTGACCCCGGCCTCGCTCTCCGCGTCCATGCTCGAGGTCGGCTCGTCCAGCAGGAGTACGTCCGCCCCCGCCGCGACGGCCCTGGCGACTGCGACGCGCTGGGTCTCGCCGCCGGACAGCCGCCCCGCCTCGCGCGCGAGCAGGCCGCCCAAGGCGAAGCGCTCGGCGGCCTCGTCGATGCGGCGGGCCGACTCCTCGCGCCCGAATCGCTTGAGCCTGAGGGCGTACGCCAGGTTGTCCCGCACCGTGCCCGCGAACAGCACCGGGTGCTGATGCACGTAGACGCTGCGCCGCCTCAGCTGGGGGTTGCCGCGGAGGGGCCTCCCTAGGAATTCTATCGATCCGTCGAACGGCCCGAGGAGGCCGTTCAGAAGCTTGAGCATCGTCGTCTTGCCCGAGCCGTTAGGCCCGACGAAGGCTACGGACTCGCCGAGCCCTATCTCGAGGCCCTCGCAGGAGACGGCGACGCGGCGCTCGTAGCGGAACGCCAGGCGCGCGACCGAGAACGCCGCGCTCGGGCTAGGCCGCATCGCGCACCGCCAGATGGGACAGGAAGTTGATGGCGAGGGCGACGGAGAGCAGCACTATGCCTAGCGACAGCGCCCGCTCGAATTCGCCCTTGCCCGCGTCGAGGGCTATGGTCGTCGTCATGGTCCTCGTGTACCAGCGAATGTTGCCGCCTAGCATCATCGAGACGCCGACCTCCCCGGTCACCCTGCCGAACGCTGCCAGCACGGATTGCGTAATTACGTACCTGCCTTCCCTCACGATGGCGAGCACGCGGCGCCACGGGCCCGCCCCTAGGGTCAGGAGCGTCTCGTTGTACCGCGGGTCCAGCTTCTGGAGCCCCGTATAGCTCATGGCGGCGACGAGCGGGAAGGCGAGGGCGGCCTGGCCCAGTATGACGCCGCCGGGGGCGTACAGGAGGCCGAGGCCGCCCAGGGGCCCCGAGCGCGAGATGAAGGAGTAGACGAATAGGCCGACGACGACGGTCGGCACCGCCATGACGGCGTTGACCATGGCGACCGCCGCGCGCTTGCCCTTGAAGCGCCCGAGGAAGAGGGCCGCGCCGAGCGGCACGCCCGGGATCACCGCCAGGAGCGTCGACCATAGCGAGAACCTGAGGCTCGTCGCCACGGTCCACCAGACCTCGCGCTCGCCCCCCGCCAGGAGGGCGAACGCGCCGATGATCGAATCCAACGGGTCAGGGCTTGTAGTTAGGGAAGAACAGCGTCTGCCCGCCGAGCTTATAGCTGGCGATCAGGCCCTGCCCGCGCTCGCTCGTCAGCCACTCGAGGAAGGCCTTGGCGCCGAACGCGTTGATGGCGACGTTCTTCGCCGGGTTGACGGTAATGACGCCGTAGGGATTGAAGAGGCCGGCGTCGCCCTCGTAGCAGACGGCTAGGCTCGTCTTATCCTTGACCGCTATCCACGTCCCCCTGTCGGCGAGCGCGTAGCCCTGGAGGCCGTCCGCCATGATGATGACCTGCTCCATGCCCTGCCCGGCTTCCTTGTACCAGGAGCCGGACGGGACGATCTTCGCGGCCTTCCAGATGTCGAGCTCCTTGACGTGGGTGCCGGACTTGTCGCCGCGGGAGACGAACTGGGCCTGCGCGGCCGCGAGCTTCGCGAAGGCGGCGGCGGAATCGGCCGAGCCCTTGAGGCCCGCTGGGTCGGAGGCGGGGCCGACGACGATGAAGTCGTTATACATGACGTCCCGCCTGGTCGCGCCGTGGCCGGCCTTCATGAAGGCGTCCTCCTGGGCGCGTGCGTGGACGAGGAGGACGTCGGCGTCGGCGTTCTCGCCCAGCTTGAGGGCGGCGCCGGTGCCTACCGCCACCACGTCGACGGTGTAGCCCGTATCCTCGGTGAAGAAGGGCAATAGGTAGGTCAGCAGCCCCGAGTTCTCGGTGCTCGTGGTGGTCGCGAGCCTGACCCGGGGGTTGGCCGGCGTAGGCCGGCCGGCCGGGGCGGCCTGGGCCTGCTCCTTGCCGCCGAGCGCGAAGGCCTGGGCTGCCCCGAGGAGAAGGACCGCTAAGGCGGCCGCCGCGCGGACGCTCGTCCGCTTCGTGCTGAGGTTCATGGTGTCCCCTTTCCGATGCCCGTTAGCCGCCATAGTGGCAGGCCGGGCGGGAGGCGGCGGGGTTTTCCCCGTCCGCCCATTGACCTTCATTCCCTGGGCCCGCCCTACGGGACGGCTTTTAGGAAGGAAGGTTCGGAGAACTGTGTGGATCTGGATGTCCCGGTCGCTACGGGCCGGAGCTGCGGGTAAGAATGCTCGCCCGCCGCTCCGGCGATAATACACGACAAAATCGCTCTGGTCAATAAATCGATAAAAAAGATCAGGAATAGGATGCCGACGCCGAGGCTATTCGCATTCGACGCAGTCGGCATGCGCCTGCCCCAGGGCTATGAGCCGTTCCTTGAGCGAGTGGGCCGAGCCCTTCTCGACGACTATATGCAGCACGTCCCCGGGCAGGATATCGAGCCCGGCGCTGGGGAACAGGTCTTCCTCGCCGCGCTCGACCGAGACGAGTATGCATCCGGCCGGTAGGCTCTCCTGCGCGCGCGCGCAGGTCTCAAGGATGGAGCCTTCGAGCACCGGGATGTGCAGTATGGTCGGCCTGGAGTTCTGCGCCGTGCTTCGCTCCGGCGCTATCTGCGCGAGGAGCGAGTCGTAGATCGGCTTCGTCTTGAGTATCCCCGAGACGAGTGACGCTATTACCGATACTAGAATGAAGGCGGGGAAGTGGGCGAAGCTCCCGGCCATCTCGGTAATGAGCACGGCCCCGGTGATGGGCGCGCGCACGACGGCGGTGAAGAAGCCGACCATGCCTATGAGCACGTAGTTCATGAGGTAGACCGACGGGATGCCTATCGCCTCGAACAGCGACGTGGAGAAGGCCCCTATCAGGGCGCCTATGGCCAGCATCGGGAGGAAAATGCCCCCCGGCGCGCCTGAGGCGTACGAGAACAGCGTGAACGCCATCTTGCCGACGAGGAGCGCGGCGACGGGCCATAGCGTCATGTGCGCCTGCCCTATCGACGCGATTATCTTATCGCCGCCGCCCGCGAGGGCCGGTACGAGGAGGCTGACGGCCGCTACTGCCGCGAAGGCGGAGACGAGGCGGAGGGCGTCGTTCGGGGCGATTCTCTTGTACGCGGCCTGGAAGGCGAGCAGGCCTCGGTTGAAGAGGCTGCCGAGGGCGCCGGAGACGACGCCTATGAACAGTATCGCGCTGAAGTACAGGTTCAAGGGCAGGGTGCTCGCGAGCGAGATGCCGAATACCGGAGAGTTCCCGTAGAACGTCCACATTACGGCGTTGGCGCAGAACGACGCGATGAGCGAGCTCGTCAGCATGGTGGGCGAGACGTTCTTATGGAGCTCCTCGACGCAGAAGAGCACGCCCGCGAGCGGGGCGTTGAACGCCGCCGAGATGCCCGCCGCCGCACCCGCGGTGACCAGGTAGCGCTTGTACTCGCTCCGCCGCGCCAGCTCGCCTATCGCCTCGCCGGCCAGCGCGCCTAGCTGAATGGAGGGGCCTTCCCTTCCCAGAGAGAAGCCGACGCCGAGCGCCAGGCTCCCCCCGGCGAACTTAAATGGCAGCTCCTTCTTCCACAGAGGCTGGATCCTCCTCATCAGCGAGGCCTTGACCTGGGGTATGCCCGATCCCTTTATATAGGGAGCGGCCCTGACCAGCAGGTATACTAACGCGCCGACGGCGGCGGCTATGGCTATCCACGCTAGCGAGACGGGAACCGAGGAGGCCGCCCCATGGAGGAAATCGATCCGCCGCTCTTCCAGGAAGGAGATGGCTGACCTATAGCTCACGACTATGAGCCCCGTGACGATGCCGACGATGACGCTATACGCGTATATATCAGTCCTTTTCCTCTTATTAGAGAATTCCGAAGCGAAGCCTGAGCGAGTCATAAGCGGGTCGATCTCCTTGGTTGCGACGATCCTAACACGTACCGCGAGTCGTAGAAAGGCCCGGGGGCCTTCGGCGGCGTTCACGAAGCAAGGATCGCCGTGGTATACTCGGCGGGCCTCCCGCGACTACCGCGGCGGGCGAAAAAGGAGACTCAATAGCATGGCCGAGCGTAGGATAGTGGAATGCGTGCCCAACTTCAGCGAGGGACGGGATAAGTCGATCATCGACGCGATCGCGGCGTCGATTTCGAGCGTCGCGGGCGTTACGCTCCTCGACGTAGATCCGGGCGCCGACACGAACCGTACCGTATATACCTTCGTAGGGGACCCGGAAGCGGTGCTAGAGGCGGCCGTCCTCACCGCGGCCACGGCCCGCGGGCTCATTGACATGTCGAGGCAGACCGGCGCCCATCCCCGCATGGGCGCCCTTGACGTCTGTCCCTTCGTGCCGGTCTCCGGCGTCTCGATGGACGAGTGCGTCGCCCTCGCCAAGCGGGCCGCGGAGCGCATCGCCCTCGAGCTGTCCGTTCCCGTCTACCTGTACGAGTACGCGGCGAGCCGCCCCGAGCGCCGTAGCCTCGCCGACATCCGCTCCGGCGAGTACGAGGCCCTGCCCGAGAAGCTCCTCAGGCCCGAGTGGAAGCCCGATTTCGGCCCGGCGGACTTCGTGCCCGGATGGGGCGCCACGGTCGTCGGAGCCAGGGACTTCCTCATAGCCTACAACGTCAACCTCAACGCCC